>Ga0129310_1001103_pt1 | contig 25644 bp, 23 predicted proteins | sample Go1ome_2_FD_94433 | JGI IMG/M metagenome (GOLD analysis project Ga0129310, IMG submission 94433) | Western lowland gorrila individual fecal microbial communities from Wisconsin, USA - Go1022A metagenome | ecosystem: Host-associated > Mammals > Digestive system > Large intestine > Fecal | place... | reverse complement strand
GCGGTGACCGACCGCAACCTCGCAAAGCTCTGCTTTGACCGCCTGTCGGACTGCGGAGCAATCAAAAATGAGGAGGATATGAGCGAATGATCGTAAAATATAAAGTGAGTGACTTTGCAAAGGACCTGAACGTTTCTGCCAAGAAGGTCCTGGATGAGCTGAACGCCATGGGCAGCACTGGCAAGAAGAACAGCTCCAATCTGGAAGAGAACGAGCTGAACTACCTGCTGGAGAAGTTCAGCAAGGCCGGCAGCGTGAAGGATCTGGACGAGTTCCTGAACAGCGCCAAGGCCCCCAAGGAAGAGCCCAAGGCTGCTGAAAAGAAGGCAGACAAGAAGCCCGAGGCCCCCAAGGCCGAAAAGAAGCCGGAGCAGCCCGCTGCCAAGAAGGCTGAGCCTGCCCAGCAGAACAAAAACAACAATAACAATAAGCACAACGATAAAAAGCCCGAGCAGCACAAGAAGCGCGAGGAAAAGACCGTTTCCCTGAGCGAGCTGGCCCGCGAGACCGGTGCCAAGGCTGCAAATGCTCCGGCACAGGCTGTTTCTGTGCGCCGTGAGGACAATCAGGTGACCGTGGATACCCGTACCGTGGACATGAACGTGGATCGCTTCGATGCCCGCTACGATGATCTGGCGTCCACCAAGAACACCGAGAACCGCCGCAAGCCCACGCCGCAGGGCAACAAGCAGAAGTTCACCCAGCGCGGCCAGCGCCAGCGCCAGCAGTTCCAGAAGGGCAAGCGCGAGACCGAGTTCGAGCGTCTGCAGCGCATCCAGCTGGAAAAGGCCCGCAGCGCACAGCTGAAGGTGATGATCCCCGACGAAATCACCGTGGGCGAGCTGGCTGCCCGCCTGAAGCAGCAGGCCGGCAAGGTCATTGCCAAGTTCATGCAGATGGGCGAGATGCACGCCATCAACGACGTGATCGATTTCGATACCGCTTCTCTGCTGGCAGAGGAGTTCCACGCAAAGGTCGAGCACGAGGTGCATGTGACCATCGAAGAGCGCCTGTTCACGCAGGAAGAGGATTCGCAGGAGGATCTGGTGGAGCGTCCCCCGGTGGTCTGCGTCATGGGCCACGTTGACCACGGCAAGACCAGTATTCTGGACGCCATCCGCAAGACCAACGTCACCGCAGGCGAGGCCGGCGGCATCACGCAGGCCATCGGTGCATATCAGGTCAAGGTCAACGACAGTCTCATCACCTTCCTGGATACCCCGGGCCACGAGGCGTTCACCTCCATGCGTGCCCGCGGTGCCAACATGACCGATATTGCAGTTCTGGTGGTTGCTGCCGACGACGGCATTATGCCCCAGACCATCGAGTCCATCAACCACGCCAAGGCTGCAAATGTCAAAATTATCGTGGCAATGAACAAGATGGATAAGCCCACCGCAAACCCCGAGCGCGTGATGGAAGGCCTGACCAAGTACGGCATCATCACCGAGGACTGGGGCGGCGATGTGGCCTGCATCCCGGTGTCTGCCCTGACCGGCATGGGCATCAACGACCTGCTGGAGCGCATTGCTCTGGAAGCTGAGGTCATGGAGCTGAAGGCAAACCCCAACCGCCGCGCCAAGGGTGCGGTCGTCGAGGCCCGTCTGGACAAGGGCCAGGGCCCCATTGCCACCATTCTGGTGCAGAACGGCACCCTGCACTCCGGCGACGTCATCATTGCCGGTACCGCTGTGGGCCGTGTGCGTACCATGCGCAGCGACAAGGGCCAGCTGCTGAGCGATGCCGGCCCCTCTACTCCTGTGGAGATCACCGGCCTGACCGCAGTGCCGGAAGCAGGCGACCTGTTCGAGGCTGTTGAGGACGAGCGTCTGGCTCGTGAACTGGCTGAACAGCGCGTTGCTGCCGCCAAGGAGAAGCAGTTCTCCTCCTTCCAGAAGGTCACGCTGGATAACCTGTTCAGCCAGATGGCTCAGAACGACATGAAGGAACTGGCCATCGTGGTCAAGGCCGACGTGCAGGGTTCTGCCGAGGCTGTGAAGCAGAGTCTGGAGAAGATCTCCAACGAAGAGGTGCGCGTGCGTGTCATCCATGCCGGTGTCGGTGCCATCAGCAAGTCCGACGTGGATCTGGCCGATGCCTCCAACGCCATCATCATCGGCTTCAACGTCCGCCCCGACAACGTGGCCAAGGAAGAAGCTGCTGCCACCAAGGTGGAAATGCGTATGTACCGCGTCATCTATGATGCCATCAACGATGTCACCGACGCTATGAAGGGCATGCTGGCTCCCAAGTTCCGTGAGGTGTCTCTGGGCGAGCTGCAGGTGCGTCAGGTGTACAAGATCTCCAACGTGGGCACCGTTGCAGGCTGCCGTGTGACCAGCGGCAAGATCACCCGCGACAGCAAAGTGCGCGTGGTGCGTGACGGCATCGTGGTCACCGAGGACGAGATCGCATCCCTGAAGCGCTTCAAGGACGACGTCAAGGAAGTGGCCGAGGGCTACGAATGCGGCGTTACTCTGGCAAAGTTTGCCGACGTCAAGGAAGGCGACGTGTACGAGGCCTTCAAGATGGAAGAGTACCGCGACTAAGATCTGAAATGACCCTCTCCGTCATTGCTGGCGCAATGCCGCCTCTCCCGAGGTGGGAGGTTTGCAGAGGAACGGACATTTGCCGTATCCACGCAAAAAGCTCGCCCTTCGGGAGAGCTGCCGAGCGAAGCGAGGCTGAGAGGGTTTTCTTTTATAGGGAGTAAACTATGTCTCAGAAAAATATGGGCCGCCTTGCGCAGGATATGAAGCGCGAGGTCATTGCCATCATCAGCCGACTGAAAGACCCCCGGCTGGAGGGCGGTCTGTTGACCGTCACCCGTCTGGATGTGACCCCCGACCTGGATGTGGCCAAGGTATATGTGAGCGTCATGGGCCGCGAGGATGGCCCTAAGCCCGCCATCGAGGCACTGAACCGCGCAGCCGGTCATGTGCGCACCGAGGTGAGCAAAAAAATGCACATCCGCAAGGCTCCCCGCTTTATCTTTGTAGAGGATGACGGCGCAGCCTACGCAGCCCACATCAACGAGCTGCTCCGCACGCTGAACGTGAACGGCGACGCTGATACGGAAGCCGATGCACCGGAGGAGACCGAGGAATAATTCAGCCGGTGCGGAAAGGATGGATCATGGAATGACAGAGCAGTTGAATGTGCAGCAGATGGCCCAGCGCCTGATGACTGCGGACAACATTTTGATTCTGTGTCACAAAAACCCGGACGGCGATACCATTGGCTGCGGCAGTGCCCTGTACTGTGCTTTGAAAATGCTGGATAAGGAGGCAGCGGTGCTTTGCTCCGATGTCATTCCCACCCGGTATGCGTTCACCAATGCGCACATGTTCAAAGGAGAGTTTGAGCCCAAAACGGTGGTGGCTGTGGATGTTGCCAGCGTACAGCTGTTTGGCGAAAACAACGGCGTGCCGCAGTATTCACGTCATGTGGATTTGTGTATCGATCATCATTCGGGCAACAGCGGCTATGCCGACTTCACCCTGCTGGATGGCGGCGCCGCAGCGGCGGCAGAGCTGCTGTACGAGGTCATCTGTGCCATGGGCGTGGCCATCACCCCACACATTGCGGACTGCCTGTACACCGGCCTTGCCACCGACACAGGATGCTTCCGCTTTTCCTCCACCACGGCCAACACCCACCTTGTGGCGGCAAAGCTCATTGAGGCGGGCTGCCATGTGGAGGAGCTGAACACCCTGCTGTTCGATACCAAGCCCCGTGAGCGCATGGAAGCGGAGCGCATCGCACGCAACCATCTGGAATACTATCTGGACGGCCGGTGCGCACTCATCTACCTCACCCGGGACGAGATCGAGCAGAGCGGGGTGGACCCGGCCGATCTGGAAGAACTGACCAGCCTGCCCGTGAGCATCGAAGGGGTCAAGGTAGGCCTGACCCTGCGGCAGCAGCCCGGCGGCAGCTACCGTATCAGCGTGCGCACCGCAAAGGGCGTGGACGCCTGCGCCATTGCGCGGCGTCTGGGCGGCGGCGGTCACAGCCGCGCTGCAGGCTGTGAGCTGCTGGGCAATCTGGAAAACGCAAAAAATGCAATTCTGGCAGAGGTGGAAGCCGAGCTGGACGCACCGCAGGAGGAAGCATAAATGCAGGGCATCCTGATCGTTGACAAGCCCATGGACTGGACCAGCTTCGATGTAGTGGCAAAGCTGCGCGGCGTGCTGGGTACCCGCAAGCTGGGCCACAGCGGCACGCTGGACCCCATGGCCACCGGTGTTCTGCCGGTGTTCTGCGGCGGGGCCAGCAAGGCGGTGGATCTGCAGCTGAACCACGATAAGAGCTACCGCGCGGTGCTCCGGCTGGGCGCACGCACGGATACCGGCGATGTGACCGGCACCGTACTGGAGACCGCACCCGTTACCGCCGGAGAGCAGGAATTGCTGGCGGTGCTGCCGCGGTTCATCGGCCCGCAGATGCAGGTGCCGCCCATGTATTCGGCCATCAAGCTGAACGGCCAGCCGCTGTATAAGCTGGCCCGTGAGGGCGTGACCGTGGAACGCAGGGCTCGGCCCATTGAGATCTACCGCATCACCTACGGCGGCAGCCCGGCAGAAAATGAATATGTGCTGGATGTGCAGTGCTCCAAGGGCACCTATATCCGCACGCTGCTGGAGGATATCGCTGCCGCCATGGGCCAGAAGGGCACCATGAGCGCGCTGCGCCGCACCTCGGCCGGGGTGTATACCGAAGCCGACGCTCACACGCTGGAAGAGATCCTTGCCGCCAAAGAGCAGGGTCTGCCCGCACTGGAAGCACTGATGCTGCCGGTGGAGAGCGTGTTCGAGAGCCTGCCGCTGCTGGTGGTAGAGCCATGGGTGGAGCAGCATTTGTACAACGGCTGTCCCACCAGCCGCTACCCGGCGGCAGATGGCCGTTACCGGGTGCGCAATGCGGCAGGACAGTTTTTGGGCCTTGCCAACATCGTGCAGGGCGTGCTCCGGGTAGAAAAGCTGTTCGTAGAACGAAATTGACACCCTCACCGGTCAGCTTCGCAAGGGCGGGTGAGGGCGTATCCCGAAAGAAAAGGAAACAAGACCCATGCAGATCATTTCACAGTTTGCGCCGCTGCCGCTGGCGCAGCCGGAAAAAGGCACCGCAGTGGCAATGGGCTTTTTTGACGGCATCCACATCGGCCACCGGGCGGTGATCAACGAGGCGGTGCAGTGGGCCGGAGCCAACGATGCAGCGCCGGCACTGTTCACCTTCAGGCTGCCGGTGGTGAACAAGATGAAGGGAAAACGGCTGCTCTCCACAGCAGATAAACACGCACTGGTGGCAAGCCTTGGCGTGGAGTATTACCTCACGCCGGACTTTGAGGAGATCAAGGGCCTGACGCCGGAGCAGTTCGTGCTGGGCATCGTGCGGGACTGCCGCGCCCGGGCACTGGTCTGCGGCGAAAACTTCACCTTTGGGGCCAAAGCTGCCGGAAACCCGGAGCTGCTGCGCACCCTGTGCGAGCCGCTGGGCGTAAAGGTGATCGTGGTGCCCATGGCGCAGTTTGAGGAAAAGCCGGTGTCCTCCACCCGCATCCGCACCGCGCTGGAAGGCGGCGACATCCCGGCGGCAAACGCCATGCTGGGGATGCCCTACGCCATCCGGTTCGAGGTGCAGCACGGTGCGGGTCTGGGCCATACGCTGGGGGTGCCCACCATCAATCAGCTGTACCCCGAGGGCTTTCAGCTGCCCCGCAGCGGCATCTATATCACCCGCACCTTCATCGGCGGCAGATGGTATCCTTCGGCCACCGGCCTTGGCAGCCGTCCCACCGTCAACGACGACGCCACCAAGGTGACCTGCGAGACCTTCATCCCGGGCTTTTCCGGCGACCTCTACGGCACCGACCCGGTGGTGGAGTTCCACGCCTACCTCAGCCCCAGCAAAAAGTTTGATACGCTGGACGAGCTGCGGGCATGCATCAACAACGCTGCAAAGCGTGCGCAGGAATATTTTGCATAAGTGTGCATAAGAAAAAGACCTGTCCCTCCGGAGAACCCGGAAAGGCAGGTCTTTTTTGCTGCTTATTCGTAGTCGATGGGTAAAGTAGGCAGGCCGTTCAGCTCCAGCCCGGCGGTGTGCCCGGCAATGTACTGGTAATACCCCTGCGCCGCGATCATAGCGCCGTTGTCACCGCAGAATTTCAGCTCCGGCAGGTAGACCTTGGCACCCAGCTTCTGGGCACCATCGTTCACCAGCTGGCGCAGCCGTCCGTTGGCAGCAACGCCGCCTGCCAGACACACCTGTTTTGCACCGGTATCTGCAGCAGCCAGCAGCAGCTTTTCAGCCAGAATGCCCGCAATGCGCTCCTGAAAGCTGGCGGCAAGGTCGGGTACGTTGACTTCCTCGCCCTTCATCTGGGCCTTGTTCACCTCGTTGAGCACGGCGGTCTTCAGGCCGGAAAAGCTCACGTTGTATTTGCCCTCCACATGGGGCACCGGCAGGCGGTAGGCCTTGGGGTCGCCGGTCTTGGCGGCGTTGGCCACGCTGGGGCCGCCGGGGTAGGGCAGACCCAGCGTGCGGGCCACCTTGTCAAAGGCTTCACCGGCGGCGTCGTCCACCGTGTGGCCGAGGATATGGTAGTGGGTGTAGTCCTGCACCTCCACGATGTGGCTGTGCCCGCCGGAGGCCACCAGACAGAGGAAGGGCGGCTTCAGCTCCGGGTGGGTCAGGTAGAGTGCGGCGATGTGTCCCCGCAGATGGTGCACCGGCACCAGCGGCTTGCCCGCCGAGTAGGCCAGACCCTTGGCAAAGTTCACACCCACCAGCACCGCGCCGATGAGCCCCGGCGCAAAGGTGACAGCTACGGCGTCCACATCGTCGATGGTCCTGCCTGCGTCCAGCAGGGCTTTTTTGACGGTGGCGCTGATGAACTCGCAGTGGCGGCGGCTGGCGATCTCCGGCACAACGCCGCCGTAAAGAGCCTGTTCTTTTACGCTGGTGGAAATGACGTTGCTCAGCAGATGCCGCCCGTCCTCCACAAGCGCTGCGGCGGTCTCGTCGCAGGTGGATTCAATTCCTAAGATGATCATTTTTCAGTGGGCCTCCAGCCAGTTTTTGCCTGCGTGTACATCGGTGCTCAGGGGCACGGCGTACTGCACGCAGCCTTCCATTTCCTCCCGCAGGATCTGCGCAGCCTTTTCGGCTTCGGCCTGCGGGGCCTCCACGATCAGTTCATCGTGGACGGTCAGGATCAGGCGGCTTTCCATCTTTTCGTCCCGCAGCCGCTTCCATACCCGCACCATGGCCAGCTTGATGACGTCTGCCGCAGTGCCCTGAATGGGGGTGTTGCGGGCCATCCGCTCGCCGCTGGAACGGACGTTGAAGTTGGAGCTGGAAAGCTCCGGCAAGGCGCGGCGGCGGCCGAACAGGGTGGATACATAGCCCACGGCCTTGGCGTCCGCGATGGTCTTGTCCATGTAGCCGCTTACCTTGGGGAAGGCGGCCAGATAGTTCTTGAGGAAGGCGTCTGCTTCCTTCACGGTCACGCCGATGTCCTTGGCCAGACTGTAGGCGCCCTTGCCGTACATGATGCCAAAGTTGATGGCCTTGGCAGAAGAGCGCAGACGGGAGGTGACCTCTTCCTGCGGGATGCCGTAAATTTTTGCTGCGGTGCTGCGGTGGATGTCCTCGCCGTTCAAAAAAGCCTGCTGCATGTGCTCGTCGCCGGTAATGTGGGCCAGAATGCGCAGCTCGATCTGGCTGTAGTCGGCATCCACCAGCACACAGCCCGGCTTTGCCACAAAGTAGGCGCGCAGCTGGCTGCCCAGCTCGGTGCGGATGGGGATGTTCTGTAGGTTGGGGTTGTCGGAGGAGAGCCGTCCGGTGCGGGCCTCGGTCTGGTTGAAGGTGGAGTGGATGCGGCCGTCCTCGCCGATCACCTTGAGCAGGCCCTCCACGTAGGTGGAGTTCAGCTTCTGGTAGGCGCGATACTGCAGAATGTCCTCCACCAGCGGGTAATCCCGCAGGCTTTCCAGCGTTTCGGCATCGGTGGACCAGCCGCGCTGGGTCTTTTTGCCGTGGGGCAGGCCCATGGTGTCAAACAGCATCTCGCCCAGCTGCTTGGGACTGTTGGGGTTGAAGCTGGCGCTGCCGGTCTCCATGTGGATGCGGGTGAGCACCTGCTCCAGCTCGGTGCGCAGTTTCACGCCGAACTGCTCAATGCCGTCTTTGTCCACCAGCACGCCGGTGCGGGTCATATCGGCCAGCACCTGTGCCAGCGGGAACTCGATCTCATTGTAAAGGGAATCCTCTCCGCAGGCGGTGATCTCGGCCTTCATCTTGCTGAACAGATCGGCAAGGCGGCCTGCGTCCGGGTAATCGGTGCAGGCAAAGGCGGCCGAGGCGCGGTAGCTGGACACCAGTTCACCGATCTGATATTTGGAGGCAGAAGCGTCCAGCAGATAGGCGGCAAGCTTGCCGTCCCACACGATGCTGCTGCCCCAGCCGCCTGCGGCCATGGCTTTGGCGTACAGGGGCGCGGAGTTGAACACCTCCAGCGTTACGTCTGCGTTGTCCAGCAGACGCACAAGGTCGGCGTCCTCCAGCGGGTAAACCGTGCAGTCCTGCACGGCGTACCAGCTTTCCGGCTGCAGCACCACGTTGCGGGTGCCCTGCTTGCCCATGACGGCGGGGCGGGAGGCAACCAGATAGGTGCCGGAAGGAGCCAGCGGCAGGGCTTCCAGCTCTGCCTGTGCAAGCTCGATGCCCTCCTCGCCCTCCGGTGCGGCAGGGACAACGCCGGCCAGCCCAAAGCGGGGAATGAGGGAGTGGATCTCCAGCTCCTGCAAAAGGCGCACAGCCTCAGCCTTGCGGCCTTCGCCCACCTTGTAAGAGCCCTCGGCGGTGTCAATGGGCGCATCGGTGCGGATGGTGCCCAGCGTGTGGCTCAGCTCGGCCATTTCGCGGCATTCGAGAAGGTGCTCCCGCTGCTTGGGCTTGATGCGCTTGTCGTCGATGTGCTCGTACACACCCTCCAGCGAACCAAAGTTCTGCACCAGAGACAGAGCGGTCTTTTCGCCGATGCCCCGCACGCCCGGAATATTATCGGAAGCATCGCCCATCAGGCTCTTCACCTCAATGAGCTGTCTGGGCTGGATGCCGTATTTTTCCTGAATGGCGTCCACATCCATCGTCACCGTTTTGCTGCGTCCCAAGACAGTGGCGGCAAGCAGCACAGTGGTGGTGTCACTGACCAGCTGCAGGCTGTCCCGGTCTCCCGTGGCAAGGAAGCAGTCGTCCTTCCGGGCGGCACAGGCAGCGGCTAGTGTGCCAAGGATGTCGTCCGCCTCCCAGCCCTCGGCGGTGACGGTGCGGTAGCCAAGGTCTGCCAGCAGCTCCTTGAGCACCGGCATCTGCTGGGCCAGCTCTTCAGGCATGCCGTGGCGGGTGGCTTTGTAGCCATCATACATCTTGTGGCGGAAGGTAGGGGCCTTCAGGTCAAAGGCCACGGCCACCTCGTCGGGTTCGCACTCCTTGAGCAGGGAGAGCAGGATATTCAGAAAGCCATAGATGGCGTTGGTGTATCGTCCGTCCTTGGTGGTCAGCAGCTTGATGCCGAAAAAGGCGCGGTTGGCAATGCTGTTGCCGTCAATGACCAGTAAACGCATAGTCGTGTTCCTCCGTTGCATTATTACTCATCTTATAGTATAGCACAAAACCGCACCCAGCGGGGGATTTTTGCGTAAAAAACTGCGACAGGAGCACGAGCGTTTTTGCCTGTAATTTGCAAAAAAAGGATGTCAAACGAAAACTGCCGCCCGGAAAGGCGGCAGTTGAGGTGCTGTCTGCAAGTGCAGGTGATCATGCTTCCCTCCGGCAAGCGTCGGGAGAACGTAAAAATCTTATTGTTGGTCCTTCCTGTTCGCAAATGCGAAAGGGGGGATGCATCATGGTGTTGAATGATGTTTTGCAGTTGCTCGTCGTCATTGGCGGCACAGTTGGAATCACTTTCAAGATTTCATGGGCTATCTTTCAAGAAATCCATAACAATAAGAAATGACCGCCCACAGTCTACCAAACACTGAGCGGTCATTCTTATTGACTTCTTAGCCGAAGGGAGCTGACCATGTGGACAGCACCTTTTCTGTTTGTAGTATAGAGCTTTTTTGCTGCGTTGTCAAGTCAAAAAAACTGGTTATTCCTCGATCCGGATAGCGCTCACCGGGCAGGCATTGGCGGCATCCACGGCCTGCGGCACCTCCTCCGGCGGGATCGGCCCGGGCTCGGCCACTGCCAGAACGCCCTCCATGTGGAACACGGCGGGGCACAGCCCGGCACACTGGGTGCAGCCGATGCAAAGGTCGGGGTCAACGTATGCGTTCATAGAAAAAACCTCCTTGTGATCTTGCCTTGTAGGCAGTATAGCCCGTCTGGCTGCGAATTATGCCTATGCAACGGCCCGCAGCTGTGGTAAAATAGACTTTCAGGAGGGAAGTACCATGAACATTCAGATCTTCGGCACCAGCAAGTGCTTTGATACCAAAAAGGCCCAGCGCTATTTCAAGGAGCGGGGGGTCAAATTCCAGATGATCGACCTGAAGGAAAAAGAAATGAGCCGCGGCGAGTTCGACAACGTGGCCCGGGCGCTGGGCGGCTGGGAAAAGCTGGTGAACCCCAAGGCCAAGGATAAGCAGACCCTTGCGCTTCTGGACGCACTGGTGGACTGGCAGAAAGAGGACAAGCTGTTTGAAAACCAGCAGCTGTTTTTAACGCCCATTGTGCGCAATGGGCGTCAGGCGACCGTGGGCTATCAGCCCGATGTCTGGAAAAGCTGGGAATGATGCAAGCTGCGTCCATTCAGTGCACTCCGCGTACTTTCACAAAAAAACCACGGGCATGGTTTTGCACAATGGGCCAGTATGTGGTATACTGAATACTGTACCATTTGACAACCCTAGGAGATACAACAAACATGAAACATTCTATTACCCCTGAAGAACATGCACGCGTGCAGCGCCGCCGCGGGCGTCAGGCACTGGGCCTTCTGGTCGCCATTCTGGTGGTCGTGGGCTTTGTTACCGTGCTGCGGGCCGGTGTGGGCGCTGTGGCCAACCTGTTCGATGATACGGCACAGAAGCAGGAATATGAGGATAAGCTGGAAGGGCTGGTGCTGTTCGACCCCATGCCCTTTGACGGCATTGAGAACATCGACGACTTGACACTGCGCGAGGCAGCGGTGTGGGGCTGCATCTACAGCATTCAGGAAACGCAGGGCGGCTTTGACAACTACAATACCGACCCCGACACCGAACAGCTGCTGCTGCCCTCGCTGGATGTGGACGCCTACCTTGCAAAGCTGCTGGGCCCGGGCTTCAAGCTGACCCACCGCAGCTTTGAGATGGAGGATATGACCATCGAGTTCGACGATGCCACCCAGTGCTATAAGATCCCCGTCACCGGCACCGTGGGCTATTACCGTGCAGTGGTGACCAAGCTGTTCAAGCGCAGCGGCAAGCTGCACGTTACCGTGGGCTACATCCCCACGGCAAGCGATGACGACAGCATCATCAATGTGTCCTCGGATACGCCCACCAAGTACATGGATTATCTGTTCGAGCGTCAGAGCGGCAGCTGGTATCTCACCGGTCTGACCGAGAGCGAGACCAAGGCCGAGAGCACCGACAGCACATCTGCCGCAAGCCTGCCGGAGCCCATGGCAGAAAGCGATGTGCAGGATGCCATCCTTGCCACAGCCGGTTCGGATGCAGCAGATTCGGCGGCTTCTGCCGTTGAGCCGGAGGCACAGGCAGAAAACGGCGCAGACAGCGCCGTGGCCGAAGCCCCTGCTGCGGATGATGCCGCCAGCACCGCAGGGTAAAGTACAAATACAAAAGGGACCGCTGCACAGTTTTAGTGCAGCGGTCCCTTTTTCGTTTACGGCAGGGGCGCAGCGGAAAATGACTTCCTGCCTGTGTGCTATTTCAGATCGAACCTGACCACCACCAGCCGGTACCACAGATACGGCACCATGTTCCAGATCATCCACAGCTCCATCAGGATGTAGTTGGGCAGGTCTCTCAGGCGGAAGGGCTGCTTGCCCAGCTTGCCGGCTTTCAGCAGGGCAAAGGCCTCGTGCATCCCCTTGTCCCAGCTTTCCCCAAAGCCCTGCTTGTGGAACTTGTAGCACTTGAGCAGATAGCCTGCAGCCAGAGGGATAAAGTTGAGCACCAGCATCAGCAACGGCTCATTCTTGAGGGGCAGAAGGATGCTGTTGCGGCCGCTCTGCTGGCTTTTGAAAGCGTTGTACCGCACCGCGCCGGTGCTGGCACCGCAGATGTGGTAGCATCTGGCAGTGGGGCAGAGCAGGTTCTTATAGCCTGCATTGTTGGCACGCCAGCTCAGATCCACATCCTCAAAGTAGGCAAAGAAATTCTCGTCAAAATTGCCGATCTCGTCCAGAATGCTCTTGCGGTAGAGCGCCGCACCGCCGCAGGCTGAGAAGATACGCCTGCACGTTGTGTAGCGGCTGGCGCGGCGGCCATCACCGGTCTTGCAGGCAAAACCCATCCATGTGACATAATCGCCCGCGTCGTCGGCCAGCTCCCGGTCAAAGTGACGGATCATCAGGCTCTGCACTGCAAAAATTTTCGGGTCGGTCTCAGCGGTGCGGATGAGCTCGGCCAGCCACTGGGGCTCGGCAAAGGCGTCGTTGTTGAACAGCACCACATACTTGCTGTCGGCCAGAGCAATGCCCTGATTCACCGCGTGGGAAAAGCCGGTATTGGTGCCGTTTTCGATGAGGGTGAAATTTTCGCGGCTGCAATAGCTGCGGGCCTGCTCCAGACTTTCGTCGGTGGAGCCGTTGTCCACCACGATAAGCCGGAAGCTCTGCTCAGTCTGGGCGTAGACCGACTCGATGGAATCCTTGAGCCAGCCCTTGCCGTTGATGTTCGGGATCACGATGGTCGCTTTATACATAAAGACACTCCTAAGTCTGTGCACAATTACAATGCCAGTATAGCATATCCCGGCGCAAAAAGAAACCGCATCCTGACAGGATGCGGTCTCCGGAACGCGAAATCACGCGGCAAGGGCTTTTTCGATGTTGGCAAGAATGGTGTCGTGATCCTCGGCACACACCAGGATCACCTCGCCGGTGGGGGCTACGGTGACGGTGGCCGCCTTGGCGACCTGATACTGGTCCTCAAGGTAGTGCTCCATGGACTGCTGTTCGCTCTGAACATAGGCTTCCAGTGCAGCCTTCACGGCGTCGGTCTTGCCCTCGGCGGGCTTCACGATGGCTATGGCGTAGCTGCGCACCATCATGGAGGAAACCGAGGCGGCAAAGCTCTCGTAGCTGCCGTCCTCAAGGCCCAGCAGGGGGAACACGATGTCTTTCAGCTCGTCGTTCAGCTGGTCGGCCTCGTACTCGGCGCTGTAGCCGTCGATGGCGGTGAATTTGCCGTCTTCCCCCTTGGTAAAGATCATATCGTATTCGTTGTTCTCGTCGGTGCGGGCGTCGTGGATGATCTGGGAGTAGTCTTTGGGCATGGTAGAGTCGGCCTTGCTGCCGGCAGAACAGCCCACAAGGGCAAACAGGCACAGACCGGCAAGCAGTGCGGCGATGATACGTTTCATAAATGCATTCCTTTCCTGTGTAAAAACAGCTTCTGAAAACAGGTGCGGCGGCTTGGCATTAGTGTGTGCCGTTTTGCGCCTGCTATCCGTAATACGAACCACATCCCGGCAGGATTGCACCGCAAACGTAACCTTTTTGTGAACGGCTCACAGCATCAGGGCGTCCAGTTCGCCATGGTTCACGGGCGTGGAGAGAATGATCTGGGTGCTGGTGGTGCCCAGCTTCTGGAACTGCAGGATCAGATGCTCCAGCTGGGGCATGCTTCCGCAGCTCACCTTGACAAGAAAGGTGTAGGCGCCGGTGACGTGGTAGCACTGCAGTACCTCCTTGCTGTTCTGCAGCAGCTCCAGAAAGGCGTCCTGCTTGGACGGTGCCACCGAAAGGCTGATGAGGGCGTCCACGTACACGCGGTCGGCGGGGCGGTTCAGGGTGACGGTGTAGCCGCTGATGATGCCGTCCGTCTCCAGCTTGTGGATGCGGCTGGACACCGCAGGGCTGGTCAGCGATATCTGCTCGGCAATCTCCTTGACCGGCATACGGGCATTCTTGGCAAGCAGGGAGAGAATCTTGCGATCCAGATCGTCCATAGGAATACTCCTTTTTGAAAATATGTTGGATTGTATAAAATTTTTTGAAAGTAAAGTTTTATTGTTGGTGCAAACATACAAATGCTGAAAAGATTTGCTTTTGCTTGGGTTTGTGTTAATTATATAAAGTTTTGATGGAAAAGTAAAGACTTAATTTAAAGCAAAACCGGAAAAATCTGTTTGACAAGAAAACAAAAAGGGGTATAATACATCATGCAAGGCAGCGCGGTGCACAATGTGCCTGCCGATTGGATTTGAGATTCACTACTTTATATACTTTCCCACCCCTCTATACACAAAAACCCGCTGCCAGGCGGGTTTTTGTGTTTGTTGGGGGTTTTTTCTTTTTGAAAAAAGCAGTGGCTGACAATGTACTCGACCTATAGAGCAGCTGCTTTCGGCTGCGACCCCATCTGTGAAAATGCAAGCCCGGAAAGTCTGCAGACTTTCCGGGCTTGCTCTATCTCAAAATAGTATTCCGCTGATGATAGCCGGAGCACAGCGGAGGCGATTTAAATCGTGTACGCCTATCAGACCAGATACCCTTCAAAGCAGTGCAGGTCCTCGGTCTTAACGATGCCCTCCAGATACAGCCCGTCCTCCCGGTATTCTTCCACCTGCACGCTGCCCCGCTCCCGCATGGGGGCGGCAAGGCCCAGCTTATCGTAGGGCAGCAGCACCCGCAGTGTGTGCACCCGGTCGCTGAGCACCTCGTCCAGCTTTGCCAGCAGGGTGTCCAGACCATAGCCGGTCTTGGCGCTGGTGAGCAGGATGTCCGGGTCAAAGCTCATGGCACCCGGCTTATCGCACTTGTTGTAGACGGTCAGGCGGGGGATGTCTGCGCAGTCCAGCCCGTCCAGAACCTCGTCGGTGACGGACAGCTGCTCTTCCCGCTGCTCATCGCCTGCGTCTGCCACCCGGATGATGACGTCCGACCATGCGGCTTCTTCCAGCGTGGACTTGAAGGCCTCCACCAGATTGTGGGGCAGGCGGGACACAAAACCCACCGTATCCACCAGCAGCACGGCCATGCCGCTGGGCAGCACCAGCTTGCGGCTGGTGGGGTCCAGTGTGGCGAACAGCATGTCCGCTTCGGCTACGCTGGGGCCGCACAGGGCGTTCATCAGGCTGGATTTGCCCACGTTGGTATAGCCTACAAGGCTGACCACCGGCATACCGGTCTTGGCACGGGCCTTGCGGCTCTCGCCCCGGCGCTTTTCCATTTCGGCCAGCTTTTCAGCCAGCGCATCGATGCGGGCGTGCACATGGCGGCGGTCCAGTTCCAGCTTGGTCTCACCGGCACCACGGCGGGCACCGCCGCCGCCGCCACCACCACCGCCCTGACGGCTCAGTGCCTCGCCCATGCCCTGCAGACGGGGCAGACGGTAGCGCAGAAGGGCCAGCTCGGTCTGCAGCTTGCCCTCGTTGGTGACGGCGCGGCTGCGGAAAATTTCCAGAATGAGCATGGTGCGGTCGATCACTTCCAGCCCGCCCAGCGCATTGGAGATGTTGCGGATCTGGCTGCCGGTCAGTTCGCCGTCAAACACGGCGCATTCCGCGCCCAGCGTTTCGGCGGCAAGGCTGGCTTCCTCCAGTTTGCCGCTGCCCAGCACGATGCCGGTCTCCGGGGTCTGGCGCTTCTGGGTCACCTGCGCCACGGCTTCCATGTGATTAGCTTCACACAGGGCAGAAAGCTCTGCCAGACTGCGCTCACAGTCCCACAGGCCCTGATCCAGTGCCAGCAGAATGACCTTCGTCGGGGGTGTTTCTACTAAGATATCGTAAAGTTCGCTCACGGTAAGTCCTTTCTTATGGGTGACATGGCTCGCCCTCTCAGTCTCGCTCTGCTCGCCAGATTCCCCCTTTTGTCACCTGCGGTGACATCTTCCCCCGGCCGGGGGAAGTCTTTCCTCAAAGGGGGAGCCCTTGGCAAAACCATGAACTTTGCGTGGATTGCCAAAGACTCTCACTCTGGGAGAGGTGACAGCGCATCAGCGATGACGGAGATGGCAAGGTCGTTAGTCAATTTTGTTATATCGTTCCCTTGTTAATAGATAGCACCGGCATTCCACCGGTGTGCCGTCAAACTTGTGATCAACGGCGTCGTGGTGGTACACAAAACCGGCTTTTTCCATCACCCGGCCGCTGGCGGGATTTGCCTTGGCATGGCAGCAGGTCAGCCAGTCCCCGTCAGTATGGCTGAACCAGTACGCGGTCACAGCCTTCAGCGCTTCGGTGGCAAGACCTCTGTTCCACCAGCTCCGTCCGATGCAGTAGCCTGCTTCCCAGATGCCGCCCGAGGGGTCCAGCTCCGGCCAGAATGCTTTTTGACCGGCATCTCCCAACGCGGCGTTGAAGATGCTGATGCTGCCGAACACCTGTCCGGAGGCCTTTTCCACAATGGCCCACTGGTAGTAGTCCGGGTTCGGGTAAAGTGTGGCCCATGCTGCCAGCAGGCCCAGCGTTTCCAGAGCGTTTTTGTGGGGCTCCCACCGCAGAAAACGGGTCACCTGCGGGTCGGACGCCCAGTTTGCGTACATCATGTCGGCATCCTCCGGCAGCAGGCGGCGCAGAAAAAGCCGGTCAGTCTCAAGCTCCTGCGTTCCGGCGTGGCGCATGGCACACACCTCCCTATTTTATAAAGTATGCATAGGATAGCACAAATTTGGCGTTCCTGCAAGCGCCGCCGCGAAAAAACGCTTGACCAGACTGCTTTTGTGCATTAAACTAAAAGCCAAGTGTTTTTGTGGGAAAAGGAGAACTCTCCATGAGTGATGTGCGTGAGATCTTGAAAAAGCGCCCGCTGCTGTTCGATGGCGGCATGGGCACCTATTATAAAGCAAAGCCCGGGCAGGAGTGTGAGCAGGCAAATTTGCTGGACCCGGAAGGCGTTCTGGCTGTGCATGGCGCGTATCTGGAAGCGGGTGCTGATGCCATCAAGACCAACACCTTTGGTCTGCCGCGGATGGCGGCGGCGGGAAATCCGCTGTGGGAGGCCCTGACAGACGAGGGATGGAAGCTGGCCGCACAGGCCGCTGTAAAGACCGGCGCTGCCGTGTTTGCCGATCTTGGCCCGGCCCCGGATACGGAATCGCTCCCGGCGGCACAGATCTATACGGCCCTTGCCGAGCGGTTTGCCGCATTGGGTGCAAAGAACTTTTTGTTTGAGACGCTGAGCAGCGACGCCGGTGTGGCCGAAGCCGCGAAGCAGATCAAAGAAGCAGTGCCGGATGCCTTTGTGCTGGTGTCCTTTGCGGTGCTGCCGGACGGTTACACCCGTGAGGGACGGCACTGCACCCAGCTGGTGCGCAGCATGACCGCCTGCGGTGCAGTGGATGCCGTGGGCCTGAACTGCGTTTCTGCTCCCGGTGCCATGCGCACACTGGTGCAGCAGCTGGGCAGAACAGAGCTGCCCCTGTCTGTCATGCCCAATGCGGGCTACCCGGTGGTCACCCGCACCCGGGTGCAGTATCAGGGCAGGCCGGAATATTTTGCCCGGGAGCTGGTCGGTCTTGCCGCCGAGGGTGTGCGCATTCTGGGCGGCTGCTGCGGCACTACGCCCGCCCACATTGCGGCCCTGCGCACGGCGCTGGATGCGCTGCCGGAGCAGCTGCCGGTGGCAGCGGCAGCGCCGGTGCCCGCTGCCGCAAAGCCGAAAGTGGAAACGGACGATGCCTTTCTGCGCAAGCTGAACGCGGGCAAAAAGGTGATCGCCATTGAGCTGGACTCCCCCAAGAACGCCGACCTGACCGGCTATCTGGAGGGGGCCCGCCGCCTGCAGGCTGCCGGGGCCGATCTTTTGACCATTGCGGACTGCCCCATTGCCCGGGCACGGATGGATTCCTCGCTGGTGGCCTGCCGGGTGCACCGGGAGCTGGGGCTGAACGTGCTGCCCCACATGACCTGCCGCGACCGCAACCTGAACGCCACCAAGGCCCTGCTGCTGGGCCTGTATGCCGAGGGCGTGCGGGAGGTGCTGGCCATCACCGGCGACCCCATCCCCACCGCAGAGCGGGACGAGGTGAAGAACGTGTACCAGTTCAACTCCCGCAAGCTGGCGCAGTACATCGTCTCGCTGGCAGGCGAGGGCCGGGAAATGCCCAGCCCCCTCACCGTGTTCGGTGCGCTGAACCTGAATGCCCGCAACTTTGATGTGGAGCTGCGCCGTGCACAGGAAAAGCTGGAAAACGGCATGAGTGGCTTCCTCACCCAGCCGGTGCTCTCGGCACAGGCGGTGGAAAACCTGAAAAAGACCCGGGAAGCGCTGGGCAGCAGGGCAAAGATTTTGGCGGGCATCATGCCGGTGGTGAGCCAGCGCAACGCCATCTTTATGGAGAACGAGGTCAACGGCATCCATGTGGACGCTGAGATCATCGAGCGCTTTGCCGGGCTGGACCGTGCGCAGGGCGAAGAGCTGGGACTGGAAGTCTCGGTGAAGGCTGCACAGGCCGCAGCGCCCTATGCAGACGGTTTCTACCTGATGACCCCCTTCAACCGCATCGCCCTGATGGAGCGGCTCATTGCAAGGCTGAAAGAGGAAAGAATTGCAGATTAAAATGGCCGACGCGTTCGCTCTGGCCATCTTCAGCGGAAAAACATTTTTTATATTTGCGTTTGTCGTGGCCTGCGGGCCACTCCAAACGCGTTTTCACGAATAAGGCCCAAACCGCAAGATGCAGCGGGATAAATTCTTTTGAAGAAAAAGTAATTGACAAATCGCACAAAAAACGCTATATTCTTTTTATAAATGCGTTGAAGAAGAGTGTGCACTGCATTTGCCGTTCAGAGAGCCGGAGAATGCTGCGAATCCGGTACGGTCGGGCGGTGTGCTGTCACTTTGGAGCAGGAGCGGTGAGCTGAAAAGCAAGCCGCTCTCGGAGCTGTCCCACGTTACCGGGGCATCAAGGGGCGCAGGATGCTCTGCGCAATTTGGGTGGTACCGCGGTTATTACAGCCGTCCCATGGAACGTTCCGTGGGACGGCTTTTTTTCGTCCCACTTCATCATTTTTTACTGGGAGGACCCTATGAAAGAACTTGCAAAACAGTACGATCCCAGCCAGGTGGAAGACCGCATCTACCAGTTCTGGCTGGACGGCGGCTACTTCCACACGAAGGCAGACCCCGACAAGAAACCCTACACCATCGTCATGCCGCCCCCGAACGTCACCGGTCAGCTGCACATGGGCCATGCGGTGGATAACACCATGCAGGACATCCTCATCCGCACCAAGCGGATGCAGGGCTATGCCGCCCTGTGGGTGCCCGGCACCGACCACGCCTCGATTGCCACCGAGGCCAAGGTGGTGGAGGCCATGCGCGCCGAGGGCCTGACCAAGGAGATGGTGGGCCGCGATGGTTTTCTGGACCGTGCATGGGCATGGAAGACCAAGTACGGCAACCGCATCGTCAGCCAGCTGAAGAAGCTGGGCAGCAGCTGCGACTGGGAGCGCGAGCGCTTTACCATGGACGAGGGCTGCTCTGAGGCCGTCAAGGAAGTGTTCGTGCATCTGTACGACAAGGGCCTGATCTACCGTGGCAACCGCATGGTCAACTGGTGCCCCCACTGCAATACCTCCATTTCTGACGCCGAGGTGGAGTACGAGGAGAAGGACGGCAGCTTCTGGCACCTGCTGTACCCGGTCAAGGAGACCGGCGAGATGCTGGAGCTGGCGACCACCCGCCCCGAGACCATGCTGGGCGATACCGCTGTTGCCATCAACGGCGATGACCCCCGCTATGCCCATCTGCACGGCTGCCATGTGGTGCTGCCCCTGCTGAACAAGGAGATCCCCATCGTCTGCGATGAGCACGCTGACATGACCAAGGGCACCGGTGTGGTCAAGATCACCCCCGCCCACGACCCCAACGACTTTGAGGTGGGTCTGCGCCACGACCTGCCCATCGTGCGCGTGTTCACCTACGACGGTCACATGACCGGTGCTGCCGACAAGGCTGCTGCCGATGCTCTGTTCGCCGCCGGCAAGAACACCATCAATGAACCTGAGGTGCTGGACTGCGGCAAGTACGCCGGCATGACCACCCTCGAGGCACGCAAGGCCATTCTGGCCGATCTGGAAGCAGGCGGCTTCCTGAAGGAGATCGAGCCCCTCAAGCACGAGGTAGGCACCTGCTACCGCTGCCACTCCACCATCGAGCCCATGGTGTCCAAGCAGTGGTTCGTCAAGATGGAGCCGCTGGCAAAGCCCGCCATCGAGAGCGTGGAGAAGGGCGAGATCAAGTTTGTCCCCGAGCGCTTCACCAAGAACTATATGAACTGGATGAAGAACACCCGCGACTGGTGCATCAGCCGTCAGCTGTGGTGGGGCCATCAGATCCCGGCATGGTACTGCGATGACTGCGGCGAGACTGTGGTGGCAAAGTCTGCTCCCTGTGCCTGCCCCAAGTGCGGCAGCGCAAAGCTGACCCAGGACCCCGATACGCTGGATACCTGGTTCTCCTCCGCTCTGTGGCCCTTCAGCACGCTGGGCTGGCCCAATGAGGAGAGCGAAGACCTCAAGTATTTCTACCCCACCAACACCCTCGTCACCGGCTACGACATCATCGGCTTCTGGGTCAGCCGCATGATCTTCTCAGGTCTGGCTTACACCGGCAAGGCACCCTTCAGCACTGTCTGCATCCACGGCATCGTGCGCGACAGTCAGGGCCGCAAGATGTCCAAGAGTCTGGGCAACGGCATCGACCCGCTGGAGGTCATTGCCCAGTACGGCGCAGACGCCCTGCGCTTTATGCTGGTGGACGGCTCCACCCCGGGCAACGACATGCGCTATATCGAAAAGAAGGTGGAGGCTGCCCGCAACTTTGCCAATAAGCTGTGGAACGCTACCCGCTTTGTGCTGATGAACCTGCCCGAGGACTTTGAGCCGGGCCTGCCCAGCGAGGAGATGCTGGACATGAGCGACAAGTGGGTGCTCACCAAGCTGAATCAGGTGGCCGGTGCCATGACCGACAACCTCGACCACTATGAGATGGGTCTGGCCGCTGCCAAGATCAACAGCTTTATCTGGGACGTCTATTGCGACTGGTTCATTGAGATCGCAAAGCCCCGCCTGAACTCCGGCGACGCACAGCAGGCCGACACTGCCCGCCGCGTGCTGGTGTATGTGCTGGATAAGGCCCTCAAGCTGCTGCATCCCTTCATGCCCTTCATCACCGAGGAACTGTATCAGGCTCTGCCCGGCTCTGCCGAGACCATCATGACCCAGAGCTGGCCCACCTTCGATGAAGCTCACAACTGGGCCGACGAAGAGGAAGCCTTTGAAAAGGTCATGGACTACATCAAGGCCGTGCGTACCATGCGCACCGAGATGAATGTCCACCCCGCCAAAAAGACCAGCATGATCATCGAGACTGCCGATGCAGCACCCTTCCAGAAGGCACAGGTCTATCTGGCAAAGTTCGCCTTTGCCACCGACGTGACCTTTACCGAGAAGTATGAGGGCAGCACCGACGGCATGGTGCAGGTGTCCACCCACGCTGCACGCGGCTTCATCCCCATGATGGAGCTCATCGACCGCGACAAGGAGCTGGCACGTCTGAACAAGGAAAAGGCCAAGGCCGAAAAGGAAATGGCCATGTTCGCAAACCAGCTGAACAACCCCAAGTTTGTGGAGCGCGCTCCGGCGGCACTGGTGGAGGATATCCGCAATAAATACGCCAAGAGTCAGGACAAGCTCGCCAACATTGAACAGAGCATCAAGGCTCTGGGCTGATTTGAGCGGGGGTCGTCATAGCAGCGCACAGCGCGTTTTTCCGTGGGTCGCTGCAGGGCGGGTGCTCTTTACTCTTGCCCTCCTTGGCTGCATCGTGTTCATCTTTTCCAATTCCATGAAGATCGGTGAGGTCTCTCAGGGCTCCAGCGGCCGGGTGCTTGCCCTGCTGCAGGGGGTGCTGCGCCGTCTGGGCCATCCAGCCCTTGCCCAGCGCCTGACGGATCACATCGTGCGCAAGCTGGCGCATTTCTGCGAGTATACGCTGGAAGGCTTCCTGCTCATGCTGTGCATGCGGGTGTACACCCGGAACTACGTCTGGCACATCAGCGTGCCGCTGCTGGGCGGCGTGCTCACCGCACTGGCCGATGAGACCATCCAGATCTACTCGCCGGGCCGCAGCAGTCAGGTCACGGATGTGTGGCTGGACTCTGCCGGTGTGCTGGCAGGCATCCTTGCAGCGCTGGTGCTCATGGCGTTGTGCGGGCTGCTGTTTCATCATCGTAATAAGGAGTAACCAATGACCATCGAACAGGCAAATCAGTATTTTGCCGCCCTGCCGGACGGCTTTGCCTCTACCGAACAGCTGCGCACCGCGTTCACCGCGCCGGTGCAGAAGGTGCAGTTTGTGGGTGTGGCGGGCACGGCGGGCAAGACTGTGGTGGCCCGCCTGCTGGCGGCCATCCTGCACGCACAGGGCATCCATGCGGGCCTGTACCATGCGGGTTCCCGCCCGCTGTCAGAGCGCATCTGCATCGATGACGCTCCGGTGGACGAGGGCCTGCTGGCCTTGACGGCAGAAGCTCTTTCCGCCGCCGAGGCTCTGCCCCGGGACGCAGCAGAGCTGGCAGCAGCGGCCAACTGCTTTGGCGCGGCGGGCTGCACGCTGGCCGTGGTGGAACTGCCGGATGCGGGCCTTGCCGAAGCGCTGCCCGGTATGCCGGTGTGCGCCGTCACCTCGGTCGGCCCGGACGGCGTGAGCCGCTCGGTGGAGCGCCTTGCTGCATTGGCGGCAGGCGTCATGCGCAAAGGCAGCATCTGCGTCACCGCGCCGGAGCAGCCTAAGGCAGTGCTGAGCGAGCTCATTGTAGCCGCAGGAAAGTGCGGCTGTGAGCTGGTGGTGCCGGACCCGGAGGATATCACCTTTCTGGAGGCGGAAAAGTTTGCCAGCAAGGTGGACTACGGCGGGTACACTGTGCCGCTGGCCTTTTTGGGCCGTCACGCGGCAGGCAACGCCGCTGTGGCTGTGGAGCTTTCGCTGGCACTCTGCCGCAAGGACTTCGACATTACAGATGAAGCCATTCTGGAGGGTCTGGCGGCGGTGGAGAACCGCAGCAGCATCCGGGTGGTCTCGCAGCGCCCGCTGGTCATTCTGGACGCCTGCCGCACCCCGCAGCAGGCGGCAGCTCTGCTGCGGGTGCTCAACATGGCCAAGGTGCGCCATATGAGCGCCATCATCGGCCTGACCGAAGAGGAAGGCGCCGAAGCATTCTTCTCCGCGCTGGAGACCGGCCTGACCCCGGAGGAACAGAAGAAGGATAAGTCTACCATGCCCGGCATGAGCGAGAATCCCTTTGATAAGGTGTATCTCGTCACGCCGCAGGGCACGGATGCTGCTCTTACCGAGCGTCTGACCGAGAAGGCAAAGTATCACTTTGATGCGGAGCTGTGTGCCACTCTGGCCGAAGCGGTCGGGCTGGCGCATGCCAACACCCGCCGCGGACTGCTGGTCTGCGGCAGTGAGGCCGCCGCACTGGAAGCTGCCGAACTGCTGGCAAACAGCTGAGCCGACACGCTTCCCTAAAAAATAAACGAAAGATCCCGTACACTGGAACTATGTGTACGGGATCTTTTATTTTGCAAAGGAGATGGACAAACCATGGCAACGGTAAGCTTCAGCCCGGCGGGCGAAGTGCTTTACGCCTATCTAGCAGGCGAGATCGACCACGATGCAGCGCAGAGCCTGCGCATCCAGCTGGATGATGCACTGGTCAGCCGTACCCCGCAGACCATGATCCTGGACTTTGGCGGGGTGGGATTTATGGATTCATCCGGCGTGGGGCTGATCCTGGGCCGTCAGCGCATTGCCCGCACGCTGGGCACGGCCCTGCGGGTGCAGCACACGCCGTCCCAGCTGGCAAAGGTGCTGCAGCTGGCCCGCATCCCCTGTACGGACACAGAACAGAAGGAGGAATGACTCTATGAAAGCGGAAAATACGACAAAGCTCCAGTTCGACTCCCTCAGCGTGAACGAAAGCTACGCCCGGGGCGCTGCGGCAGCCTTTCTTGCCCGGTACGACCCCACCGTGCCGCAACTGGCCGACATCAAAACGGCAGTGTCCGAAGCGGTGACCAACTGCATCGTCCATGCCTACCCGGATCACATCGGGCCGGTGGTCATGAGCATTGCGGTCTATCCCGGCCGGGAGGTGCATATCACGGTGTCGGACAAGGGGGTGGGCATCCCGGATATCCCGCAGGCCATGGAACCGCTGTTCACCACCGGCAACCCGGAGGAACGCTCCGGGCTGGGCTTTGCGGTGATGCAGAGCTTTATGGATAAGGTCAAGGTGACATCCAGACCCGGCAAAGGAACAAAGGTGCTGCTCATCAAGCGTCTGGCCCAGCGGGAATGATACATAAACAGGAAAGGCGGGCAGAAGCATGGTATCCGATAAGACCCGGAGGGACGCATTCATTGAACAGAACCTTGGACTGGTACACGCCTGCGCGGGGCGCTTTCGTGGGCGCGGCATGGAATACGATGATCTGTACAGTGCCGGATGCATGGGTCTTGTCAAAGCCTGCGATCACTTCGACGAGAACCGCGGCGTCTGCTTTTCCACCTATGCGGTGCCAGTGATCCTGGGCGAGATCAAAAAGCTGTTCCGGGACGGCGGCACCGTCAAGGTGAGCCGGTCTCTCAAGGAGCTTGGCATGCGGGTGCAGGCGGCACGGGAACATCACATGAAGCTCTGCGGCACAGAACCAACTCTCTCACAGCTGGCAGAAGAACTGGATGAACCGGTGGAGAACATCACCCTTGCCATTCAGGCGGCACAGCCTGCCATGAGCCTGACCCCGGAAAATACAGAGGATGGAGACCGACAGCTGGATATCCCGGTGGATTCTCCGGAAGAAGCACTGGCCGAGCGCATCAGTCTGGAAGAGGTGCTCAGGGCTCTGCCGGAACAGGACCAGCAGCTGATCCGGCTGCGCTTTTATGGGAACAAGACCCAGAGCGAGACCGCGAAGGTGCTGCATACCACGCAGGTGCAGATCTCCCGGCGGGAACGCAGGATATTATCCCTGCTCCGGCGCCGCCTTTTGGAAGATTAGGTGTCATAATTTCCAGATTGAAAGGAAAAAACTGGGCAAAATGTAAAAAGCCGGATTTTTCAAAAAAATATGAAGAAAAAGCTTGCTTTTTGTAAAGGGCTGTGCTAAAATACATTACTGTCAGGCGGACGTCCGACAGAATGAAACAGTTCAGAACAGACGTCCTAACGTGAAGAATCGATGAGTTTCGACAAGAAACTCAAAAATAATTCAAAAAAGTGCTTGACAACTTATCACGAAAGTGATAAAATAAACAAGCTCTCAGCCGCAAGGCTGAGGCGCTACAGGACCTTGAAAATTGAACAATATCGAAAAACTTGTAAGGAACCTTTATGTGTTTGGAAAAACACTTAAAACAATTCCAAAAGTAATTCACACAGGACG
>Ga0129310_1001102_pt1 | contig 25682 bp, 25 predicted proteins | sample Go1ome_2_FD_94433 | JGI IMG/M metagenome (GOLD analysis project Ga0129310, IMG submission 94433) | Western lowland gorrila individual fecal microbial communities from Wisconsin, USA - Go1022A metagenome | ecosystem: Host-associated > Mammals > Digestive system > Large intestine > Fecal | place... | reverse complement strand
TCGCCATATACCTTTATATAGAATATATAATAGAGTAAGCCTTGTTTTATAATGATTGTAAATTATTAATTTTCAGCAATATACATATATTGTAGTTCCGCGAAAACTCTGGTGATTTCTTATATTGGTATGCAGACCCAAGAAGTGGCAATAAAACCCAGCTTAAAAGTGGTGATGAAGTCTGATACTGAGATGCTTGATGAGGTAATGGTGGTTGCTTTCGGTACAGCAAAGAAGTCTGCATTTACGGGTTCGGCTAAGGTGGTTGGTACCGAAAAGCTGGAGCAGTCGCAAGTGACGAATGTTACTGATGCCTTGGCAGGTGCTGTGCCGGGTGTGACACTGACTTCCAATGACGGTGCTCCGGGTTCAAAGTCATCCATCAAGATTCGTGGTTTTAGCTCAATCAATGCAAAGAATGACCCTCTGATTATTGTGGACGGCGCTCCTTATAGCGGTGATATTAATAATATCAATCCTAACGACGTTGAGTCAATGACAGTATTGAAGGATGCGGCTTCCAATGCTCTTTACGGTGCTCGTGGTGCTAATGGTGTAATTATCATCACTACCAAAAGGGCCAATATGTCGGGAGAGGCTAAGGTGACTTTTGATGCTAAGTGGGGTGCTAACACTCGAGCGTTGCAGAAATATGAAGTGATTGACAATCCTGGCATGTACTACGAGATGCATTATCGTGCCATGAACAATTATTATAAGTCAACGGGAATGAATGACCAAGCTGCATGGCTTGAGGCAAACAAGAATCTGTTTGGCTCCAACGGTGGATTGGGATACAATGTATATACAGTTCCCGATGGGCAATTCCTCATCGGTCAGAACGGTAAACTTAATCCCAACGCCACATTGGGTAGAGTTGTGAATTATAAAGGACGTGACTATCTGCTGACTCCGGATGATTGGGAAGATGTGGGAATGCGTACCGGTCTGCGTCAGGAATACAACTTCTCGGTGAGCGCAGCCAATGAAAAGTCCTCTTTCTATGTTTCTTTAGGTTATCTTGGAAATGAGGGTATCACTGAAGGCTCTGACCTGAAACGTTTGACAGGCCGTTTGAAAGCCGACTATCAGGCAAAGAAGTGGTTGAAGATTGGTGGTAATATGGGATATGCACGTTTTGATTCTAACTCGTTGAGTAACAATGGTACCAGTTCGTCTACCGGTAATATATGGGCGTTTGTTACCCAAATGGCTCCCATCTATCCCGCCTACGTGCGCAATGCTGACGGCAGCATCATGGTGGATAATAATGGTATTGGAATGATGGACTACGGTAGTGGTATCAATGCAGGTATGCAGCGTCCTTTCATTGCTGATGCCAACCCTATTCTAGACAATAAACTAAATACCAGAAACTCTGAAGGAAATGCCATTAACGGCAACGCCTTTGTAGATATAACTCCTATAGAAGGCCTAAAGGTGACATTCAATGGTGCTTTCAACTTGGATGAGACACGTCATAGTTACGTTTACAATCCTTACTACGGGCAGTTCGACTCCACTGGCGGTACAGTGAGTAAGTATCATACACGTACTTACGATTACAACCTGCAACAACTTGTTTCTTATGCCCGTTCGTTTGGCGACAATAACTTCGATATTCTTTTAGGTCACGAATATTATGATTATCGCTACTATGAACTTGGGGCCAGCAAGTCGCAGATGTTCTCTCAAGGCAATAAGGAATTGGATGGTGCCATTATCGACGGACAAGGTGCTTCTTCCTATAAAGAGCGTCGTAACAATGAAGGTTTCTTCGGCCGTTTGCAATACAATTATGACGAACGCATCTTCGGCTCGGCTTCTTTGCGTCGTGATGCTTCCAGCCGTTTCCATCCGGACCATCGCTGGGGTACATTCTGGTCGGTAGGCGGTGCGTGGCTTATCAACAAAGAAAGCTGGTTTGATGCTTCATGGGTGCAGGAACTGAAGCTGAAGGCTTCTATTGGTTCACAAGGTAATGACAATATCGGTGACTTCCTCTATACGGATAGATTTAACATTATCAACTCTAACAACAGCCTTGGTACTTCATTTAAATCTAAGGGCACTAAAGACATCACTTGGGAAACCAACACTAACTTCAATATCGGTGCAGAGTTCCAGTTGTGGAACCGTGTAACCGGTAGCATCGAGTACTACAGACGTAAGACTTCGGATATGTTGTTCTCATTTACCGTGGCTCCATCATTGGGTTATGCTTCCTATATGGACAACGTTGGTAACATGGTCAATAGTGGTGTGGAAATGGACTTCAATGTGAATATCTTCGATACACGTAACTTTACGTGGGATGTGAATGTGAACATTTCAACCTTGAAGAACCGTATTACGATGCTTGATCCTGATAAGTTGATTACTACTGAGTATACAGCTGATGGAAAAGGATATAAGGGCTATTCTAACGGAAGCTTCTTCATTGGTGAGGATTTGTCTATGTTTACATGGCGCTTGAAGGAGTATGCCGGAGTGAATGAAAAGGGTGAGTCTTTGTTCTATAAGAATGTCAAGGACGAGGCCGGCAATATCACCGGACGTGAAACGACTACGAATCATGCTCAGGCTGACTATTACATCACAGAGGAAAGCTCAATACCTAAGGTGTATGGTGGTTTCGGTACCAAACTGAAAGTATATGGCGTGGACTTCGGCATAAACTTCACTTACCAGATTGGTGGTAAGCAATATGATGGTACGTATGCTTACTTTATGTCGTCACCTTATGGTACGGCTGGTTACAACTACCATAAGGATTTGCTGAACTCATGGACTCCTGAGAACACAAATACTAATATCCCTCGTTTCCAGATGAACGACCAATATTCAGGGGCAATGTCTACGCGCTTCTTGACAAATGCAAGCTTCTTGAATATCCAGAATATTAATGTGGGCTACACGTTACCTTCCAAGTGGACAAGAAAGTTGGCCATCAACTCATTGCGCGTGTATATGTCGGCAGAAAATGTTTTCTATTGGTCTAAACGTAAAGGGTTCGACCCACGTCAGTCATACGACGAGACAACCAATGCTACTTTCTATTCACCGATGCGTACCATCTCCGGTGGTGTGTCATTTGAGTTCTAAACCTAATATATAGATTACAATGATTATGAAGAAGAATATATTCAAACTATTTTCGGTTATGGTCGTATCGGCCACGGTATTGACCGGCTGTATAGAAGAGGTTTTTCCCGAAGATTCTACAGCGACCTCCGATCAGATTGGTGCATCGGCAACAGCGATTGAGGCTTCGCTTAATGGCTTGCCATCGCAAATGGTACAAGGCTATCTAGTGTACGGTAAGCAAACACATGAGACCGACCTTGCTTATCCCTCATTGATGTTGGCCCAGACAGAACTGCTGGGTGATGTCGTGGCTACGGATTACGGATATGACTGGTGGTGGCGCTTCAATGCCAATAATGGTATGAACGACACCGGCTATTATTCATATTTGCCTTACTTCACCCTATATAAGTTCGTTAAATCGGCCAATGACGTGATTGCGGCCGTTGATGTGACTGATCCCACAATTACCGATGAAATGCGTGGGCTTGGAAGTATAGCCCATGCTTTCCGTGCATTGGACTATTATACGCTGATGGTACTTTTCGAACCGGTAGAAAACATCTATACCGATTGTAGCAAGGTACTGGGGCTGACGGTGCCCATCGTGACTGAGGCAACAACTAACGACATTGCGAAGAGCAATCCGCGTGCAACCCACGAAGAATTGGTGAATTTCATTCTTGCCGACCTTGACAAGGCAGAGATAGGTCTGGAGTCTTATACACCTGTCAGTAAGAACTTCCCTGACTTGGCGGTCGTATATGGTCTGAAGGCCAAAGTATATATGTGGGATGGTCAGTTTGCTAAAGCTGCCGAGTATGCCCGCAAGGCTATTGATAAGTCGGGAGCAACACCTATGAGCGAATCACAGTGGCATAATCCCACTACCGGTTTCAATACGGCTACTTCTGCATGGATGTGGTACCTTCACCCCACGGCTTCCAATATGGGTAATCTTGCTAATTTCATTGGTCACATTTCCAATGAAGCGGATTGGGGATATGCTTCTTTGTCTAAGCTCCAGATGGCACGTTCACTTTATGACGCGATTCCTGCTACCGATTTCCGCAAATATTCTTACCTTGACCCGGACAGAAGTACTTACGCTTACCAGTCAGTGAGAGGCAATGCATGGCTGGATGAACAACCGGATTATATGTCATTGAAGTTCCGCCCCGTGGGTGGTGACTATAACACTTATTCTGTGGGTGCGGCTGCAGATATTCCCGTGATGCGTGTGGAAGAGATGTATCTCATAGAGGCTGAAGCAGTAGGTGCCAGCCAGAATGTGGCAGCAGGCGTACAGTTGTTGAATAACTTTATGAAGCAGTACCGCCAGAGCAATTACAATTTCAGTACGGGTGATTTGCGTAATTTCCAACTTGAGGTGTTGAAACAGATGCGTATCGAGTTCTGGGGTGAGGGAATCGCATTCCCCACGGCTAAACGTCTGAAACCGGATGTCATTCAGAATTATGAGGGTACCAACTTTATAGAAGATATCTTCAAGATAAACTGTAAAGGTGTGAAGCCCAACTGGACATTGATGATTCCTAAGACCGAGGTCGATTCAAATACTGCCCTTCAGGGAATGAACAATCCGGACCCGTCCGGTGCTATTGCTAAACGTCCTACTCCGATAGGGGAGTTTGCACCGGGTAACAATTAACCAATGAACTAACTTTTAATAGAATTTGTATATGAATAAGATATTCAATAAATTGTTTTTGGGCTTGGCCGTATGCGGTTTGGCTATGACGGCTTGTTCAGACGGTGTGGAGTGGGAGCCTTCTCCGGTTCCTACCGAGGGTGTACAAGCTTATATCTATGCTGATAACACTGATTTGACTTATTATCCGAATGATGAACAGGTTTTTGTAGTCAAAATCGGCCGTCAGAAAACGGATGCGGCTGCATCTATTCACTTGACTACAGATGCGGAGAGCGTAACAGTGCCGACAACGGTTGATTTTGCTGCCGGTGAAGCACTCAAAGAAGTAAAGATTGCGTTTGACATAGCTGTGGGTACTACTGCATCTTATACTATTGCCATTCCTGAAGAAGATTCCTATGTTTATGGTTCACCCAAGGTGACGGTCAATATAAAGCGTGACTATACTTGGCTCAATATAGGTACAGGCTACTATACATCTCAATTATTTGGAGAGGGTTGGGATCAACCTGTGCTGAAGGCTAAAGAGGCTAATATCTATAAGCTGGAAGATTGCATTACGAAAGGATATCCCATCATGTTTACGCTAAGCGATGACAATCAAGAACTGATAGGTTGGGATCCTCAACCTACTGGTTATGACAAGACGGACTATGGTATGCTATACTTTGCAGCAGCAGGTATGGAGCGTAAAGGAAACGTGTTGTCTTTCCCGATGCAGGGCTTAGTAGTACTTGACAGTGGTAAATGGGGAGTACTGTATCAGGGATTCACGGAAACGCTGGAGATGCCGGAAGGGTTTTGATTATCCTGGCAATTAGATAATATGTAATTTGAAATGGCATGTAAGATGAAGTTCGACTTCATTTTACATGCCATTTTTCTATTGTGTCTGTTTTTATTTTATTCCGCTTTTTAAGGCGCTTCCGCCAAAATTATTTATATTTGCTGCCCGAACCAACAATACGTATATATAATAAGGGATAGAAACTATGAAAGAATTTGTAATTTCCGAAGTGCAGGCAGAAACAGCGGTATTGGTAGGTCTCATCACTAAAACGCAGGATGAGCGAAAGACGAACGAATACCTGGACGAGCTGGCATTCTTGGCTGAGACAGCCGGGGCGGAAGTAGTGAAGCGGTTTACCCAAAAGCTGGATGCAGCGCATTCCGTGACTTATGTCGGCAAGGGCAAGCTGGAAGAAATTAAAGAGTATATCCGGAATGAAGAAGAAACCGAACGCGAAATCGGCATGGTGATTTTTGATGATGAACTCTCCGCCAAGCAGATACGCAATATAGAAGCTGAACTCAAAATCAAGATACTGGACCGTACGTCCCTGATTCTCGATATCTTTGCCATGCGTGCCCAGACTGCCAATGCAAAAACGCAGGTGGAGCTGGCGCAGTATAAGTACATGCTCCCCCGTCTGCAACGTTTGTGGACCCACTTGGAACGCCAGGGTGGTGGCTCCGGTGCCGGTGGAGGTAAAGGTTCCGTGGGACTTCGCGGTCCGGGTGAAACGCAGCTGGAAATGGACCGCCGTATCATCTTGAACCGTATGTCATTGTTGAAGGAGCGCTTGGCTGAGATTGACAAGCAGAAGTCTACCCAGCGGAAGAACCGCGGACGCTTGATTCGTGTGGCATTGGTGGGATATACCAATGTAGGAAAATCCACATTGATGACTTTGCTTTCGAAAAGTGAAGTCTTTGCCGAGAACAAGCTGTTTGCCACGTTGGATACTACGGTGCGTAAGGTGATTATTGAGAACCTGCCGTTCCTGCTTTCTGATACAGTGGGCTTTATCCGTAAATTGCCGACAGATTTGGTAGACTCCTTCAAGTCTACTCTGGATGAGGTACGCGAGGCGGACTTGCTGTTGCATATCGTAGACATCTCTCATCCGGATTTTGAAGAACAGATAGAAGTTGTGAACAAGACGTTGGCAGATATCGGTGCCGCCGGTAAGCCCATGATTCTTGTATTCAATAAGATAGACGCTTATACTTATATAGAGAAAGCGGCTGACGACCTTACCCCCAGAACCAAGGAAAACTTGACACTCGAAGAACTGATGAAGACGTGGATGGCTAAGATGGAGGATAACTGCCTCTTTATTTCTGCCCGCGAAAAAATCAATATGGAGGAACTGAAGAGTGTGGTTTATCAGCGTGTGAAGGAATTGCACGTGCAGAAGTACCCCTATAATGACTTTCTTTATCAGACCTACGAAGAAGAAGTTTAATTTTAGTTATGAGTTATAAGTTATGAGTTATTTGCTGGCAGCGGTTTGAATCGGTAGTGCCGGCAAAGGCAATAACTTATAACTCATAACTCATAACTCGTTATAAGGATGAATTACAGAAGACTGACCGAAGATGAAATTCTCCGGTTGAAGAGCCAGTCATGTCTGGCTGATGATTGGGGGAAAGTAACCGTTGCAGAAGAGTTCTCAACGGAATTTGTGCATCATACCCGTTTTTCGGGTGAGGTGTGTTTGGGAGTGTTCCATTCAGAATTTATGTTGCCGGGAGGAATCAGGAAGCATTCCGGTTTGCGGCATGTGACGCTGCATAATGTAACGGTGGGAGATAACTGTTGCATTGAGAATATCCAGAACTACATTGCCAATTATGAAATAGGGCATGACACCTTCATTGAGAATGTGGATATTATTCTGGTAGACGGTGTGTCGAAGTTCGGTAACGGGGTAGAAGTGTCTGTCCTGAATGAGACGGGAGGCCGTGAGGTGCTGATTAATGATAAACTCTCCGCACACCAAGCCTATATTCTGGCGCTTTACCGCCATCGCCCGGAGCTGATTGCACGGATGAAGGAAATCACGGATTTTTATTCCAACAAACATGCTTCTGCTGTAGGAAGCATCGGGAACCATGTAATGATATTGAACACCGGTTCCATAAAGAATGTGCGCATCGGTGATTATTGCCGCATCTGTGGTACATGCCGTCTGTATAACGGAAGCATCAACAGCAACGAGGTGGCGCCGGTACACATCGGGCATGGGGTGATTTGTGATGATTTCATCATCTCTACCGGGTCTCATGTAGATGACGGAGCTATGCTGAGCCGCTGCTTCGTGGGGCAGGCATGCAAGTTGGGACACAACTACTCTGCTTCGGATTCTTTGTTTTTCAGCAACTGCCAGGGAGAGAACGGGGAGGCGTGCGCTATTTTTGCCGGACCTTATACGGTGACACACCATAAATCCACGTTGCTGATTGCCGGTATGTTTTCCTTTATGAATGCCGGTTCGGGGTCCAATCAGAGCAACCATATGTATAAGTTAGGGCCTATCCATCAAGGCACTTTGGAGCGTGGTGCCAAGACGACTTCCGATTCGTACATCTTGTGGCCTGCAAGGGTGGGAGCGTTTTCCTTGGTAATGGGGCGCCATGTCAACCATTCTGATACTTCGAACCTGCCGTTCTCTTACTTGATAGAGCAGAATAATACCACCTACCTTGTACCCGGTGTCAACCTGCGTAGTGTGGGTACCATCCGTGATGCCCAGAAGTGGCCGAAACGTGACGGGCGTACCGACCCGAACAAACTGGATTACATCAACTATAATCTTCTCAGCCCCTACACGGTGCAGAAAATGTTCAAGGGACGGGAAACGTTGCAGAATCTGCGTCATGCCAGTGGCGAGCTTTCGGATATCTATTCTTTCCATAGTGCGAAGATACGTAACTCGGCTTTGGTGAAAGGTATCCGCTTCTATGAAATAGCCATTCATAAGTTCCTCGGAAACTCTGTCATCAAGCGCTTGGAAGGCATTGACTTCCGGAGCAATGAAGAAATACGTGCCCGTTTGAAGCCCGATACTGCCATTGGCAGCGGCGAATGGGTGGATATTTCCGGATTGATAGCCCCAAAGAGTGAGATAGATGCGCTGATAGACGGTATTGAGTCCGGCAAAGTCAATCGCTTGAAGTCTATCAATGCCGAGTTTGAGAAGATGCACAGCAACTACTATACCTACGAATGGACCTGGGCGTATGAGAAGTTGGAAGAGTTCTATGGTATCAAGCCGGAAGGTATGACGGCAGAAGACGTCATACATATTGTCGAAAAATGGAAAGAAGCAGTAGTTGGCCTCGACCGCATGGTGTATGAGGATGCTAAGAAAGAATTTTCACTGGCTTCCATGACGGGCTTTGGAGCTGATGGCTCACGCTTGGAAAAGGAACTCGATTTTGAGCAGGTACGCGGCGACTTTGAAAGCAATCCGTTTGTAATGGCTGTGCTGAAACACATTGAGGTGAAGACGGCGCTGGGCGATGAACTGATAGGAAGGATGAAGCGGGTGTCAGAAAATTAATTATGATTTGTTGCGTTTTTACTCTAATTAAAGAATTATTTCAATAATAGTTTTTACCTTTGCTCGGTAAAGGCGGTTTTGTGCTGCCTTTGCTACCCGAATCACTTTTAAACATTAAATATACGAGTAATTATGGCAACAACACCTCCGTTCAAGTATCAGCCCATGTTCGAGAAGGGGAAAGATACTACTGAGTATTATCTGCTTACAAAAGATTACGTGTCAGTAAGCGAGTTTGAAGGAAAACCTATCCTGAAGATTGAAAAAGACGGTTTGACGGCAATGGCCAATGCGGCTTTCCGTGATGTATCGTTCATGTTGCGTCGTTCGCACAACGAGCAGGTTGCTAAGATTCTGAGTGACCCCGAAGCAAGCGATAACGATAAATACGTGGCACTCACCTTCCTGCGCAATGCAGAGGTAGCATCCAAGGGGGTACTTCCTTTCTGCCAGGATACGGGTACGGCAATCATCCACGGCGAAAAGGGACAACAAGTATGGACCGGCTACTGTGATGAAGAAGCTCTCTCACTGGGTGTTTACAAGACTTATACCGAAGAGAACCTGCGCTATTCGCAGAATGCTCCCCTCACCATGTACGATGAGGTGAATACGAAGTGCAACCTTCCCGCACAGATTGACATCGAAGCTACGGAAGGTATGGAGTACGAGTTCCTCTGCGTAACCAAGGGTGGTGGCTCTGCCAACAAGACTTATCTCTACCAGGAGACAAAGGCTATCCTCAACCCCGAAACATTGGTTCCCTTCCTTATCTCAAAAATCAAGACTTTGGGTACGGCAGCTTGTCCTCCCTATCACATCGCATTCGTTATCGGCGGTACCTCTGCCGAAAAGAACTTGCTGACTGTGAAACTGGCTTCCACCCACTTCTACGATAACCTACCCACTACCGGCAATGAGTTCGGCCGCGCTTTCCGCGATGTGGAACTGGAGAAGCTGGTACTGGAAGAAGCTCATAAGATTGGCCTCGGTGCCCAGTTCGGCGGCAAGTATCTGGCTCACGACATCCGCATCATCCGCCTGCCGCGTCACGGCGCTTCCTGCCCCGTGGGTCTGGGCGTTTCCTGCTCTGCCGACCGTAACATCAAGTGTAAAATCAATAAAGAAGGTATCTGGATTGAAAAGCTCGACAGCAATCCGGGTGAACTGATTCCCGAAGAACTCCGTAAGGCCGGTGAAGGCGACGTGGTGAAGATTGACTTGAACCAGCCGATGGCCGATATTCTGAAGGAACTGACCAAGTATCCGGTTTCCACCCGTTTGTCTCTGAATGGAACCATTATCGTAGGCCGTGACATCGCACACGCCAAGCTGAAAGAACGTCTGGACCGTGGCGAAGACCTGCCGCAGTACATCAAAGACCATCCCATCTACTACGCCGGTCCTGCCAAGACTCCTCAAGGCATGGCTTGCGGCTCCATGGGCCCGACTACTGCCGGACGTATGGACCCGTATGTAGACCTCTTCCAAAGCCACGGCGGCAGCATGATTATGCTTGCCAAAGGTAACCGCAGCCAGCAAGTGACAGATGCCTGCCAAAAGTATGGCGGTTTCTACTTGGGCTCTATCGGTGGTCCTGCCGCTATCTTGGCACAGAACAACATCAAGAGCATTGAGTGCGTGGAATATCCCGAACTCGGTATGGAAGCTATCTGGAAGATTGAGGTGGAGAACTTCCCTGCATTCATCTTGGTGGACGATAAGGGCAACGACTTCTTCAAGCAACTGAAGCCCTGGAATTGCAGCAAGTAAAACAGAAGCCTTTTAGAAAGGCATAATATAAGGAAAGCCGTAACGGAGAAAATCTTGTTACGGCTTTTTTGTTTTGTAGAGGAAAACAAAGTGTTTCGCGGCATAGAACACTCTGTTTCCAGAAATGAAACTACAAGTTTTTTATAAGTGATTGAGAATGAGATAAGTTTTTATCTCATCAAAAGAAGAGGTTACGAATTAGAAATATACAGGATGTAGTATCCTTCTGTGATTTGCATAACCGTCCAAAGAACTCTTTCGAGTGCAAAGGTACTATATTTAATCGGGGATAAAGAATGTTTTAAGATTTTTTATCCCCGATTTTTTGTTTGAGTGATTTTGATTTTGTAAGTACGGGACTTTCCTTTTTCTTTGATTTGTTCTCGTTTTTAAGTTACATCAACTTACGTGTCGCAAGTTCTATTTTTGATGTGCTTGTTTTCTATTTGCATATTTCATCTTTCTGCACATTCTATATAAAATTCAGTCGTCGTCGCAGAAAGACAGTCCTCGTATCTCAGACTAACTTTCCCCGACTATGGTACGGCAAGAAAAATCCTTGGCGGTATGCCTTGAAATTCTTCAAGACTATACAGCCAAGGACTTTTCGTATTTTGCCGTGCTGAAAACGGCTGACTTTTATAGCCACAATTCGCAGTTCTATTTTTCTCGCACATTCCAAACGACATGAAACAGTGGCACGCCCCCCTTCCTGTCTCAGTAGTACGGCATGAGGAAAAGAGTTTCTTTTGGTCGGTCGCAAGCTAACCGATTAAAAGAAACACCATTCCTTGATTTGCCATACAATTTTGTTTGCTTATTCCACCGCATGAAAGAAGTCATATCCGTAAACTTCAATGACCACTTTCATGCTTGTCTGCACATCCTTGGAGAAAACCCGAAGTAAGAAGCATGGGCAAGCCATACTCTTCTTTCATCGGAATTTCTCTGATGGCTGTGCCATTTTGTTTGCTAACCTTACTATTGCAGAATGATCGTAAGACGATTAATCTTTTCCATTTCTACGAAATGAGTATGCAATAACCGCGCAGTCCCAAAACTTCCGTGAAGTTTCTCATTTCATTTGTCGCTCTGATTTTCTTTCCTCCACATGGTCTTTCCTTTGGCATCAATCGTTATCGTGCAGGTGCAAAGGTATGGCAGCGGGCTTTGGAAATAAAAGGTCGAGCCTACGGTTTTCGGAAAAATCTCCACACCGTTGGGTAGTATTTGTTCCGAAAAACCTTGTATTTCCAGCCTCGCCGCCCTTGAAAAGCACCTGAAACGAAACGACCGATGCGACAGGAAGACGCAAAAAAAAATGTCGGAAAAAGGAGCGACAAAGAGGTGAAGAAACAAAGACTTCCCTTCAGTTCCTGGAACCGCAAATAATTTTAATTCAAGGCTATATGACAACAAACATCAACATAACACAGACTTGGTGGAGGTTACTCTCCGCAGTCGGCTCAACCCTCATCACATTGGTGGCTTGGTTGGGATATATGGCTCTCTGCATGGTCGGTGAAGTCATATTGGGAGTGGTTAGGTTCATCTTCGGCATCCTCATATCCGTCTTTTCGGTGGCGGTGCTGATAGGGACATTCATTTGGTTATTAACGCTTTAACAGACAAGGATATGGCAACAAAAAGACATTCAAAGACCGCATCACAGCAATGCAGATACTACGAAGTGGACAACATCTTTGAGTATATGGTGGACACGTACATCAACGGCAACATCACGTCATTCAAGGAAATCTACCGAGAGTTGAACAAGGACGCAAGACGTGACTTTGTGGACTTCATCTTCAACGAGGTCAACCCGAAATACACGATTGAGTTAATCAAACAGACAATATAAAGGAGCAAGCGATATGAACAGAAGCATTGAAGCGATACCTACATGGTCACTCTGCTACATCATCAATGGCGATGCAAGCGGACTGACTGACGAGGAAATCCGTATGGTGGACGAAGCCATGTGCAAGAACAACATTGAGATAGTAAGTCCGAGATACAACGAGGACATGTGTACAGAGCCTTACTTCAGCCGTTATCCGTTCTTCGGACAGCCTACGGAGGTGGAGGACTGCGACATCATCTATCACAAGTAACAAACACTTTAACATTACAGATTATGAACACTACGGAATATTTCAAGAGAACGATACAAGCCTATTTGGAGGAGCGAGCAATGGATGACGAACTCTTTGCTGCCAAGTTTGACAACCCCGACAAGAACATTGACGATTGCGTCACCTACATTCTGAATTGGGTGCAGAAGAGCGGTTGCAACGGCTTTTGCGACGACGAGATTTATGGACAAGCCATCCACTACTACGAGGAGAAGGACATCGAGGTCGGCAAACCTTTGGAATGCCAAGTTTCGGTGAACCACCACATCGAACTCACCGAGGAAGAGAAGGCACAGGCAAGACAGGAAGCCATCCGTCTGTATCAGCAAGAGCAACTCAGCAAAATGCGTAATAGAGACACAGCCAAGCGCACCTCACAGAGAACAGAAAACGAAGTACATCAACCATCATTATTCGATACGTTATGAAACCAAGAACGAAATATCAGAAGCAAGTCGTGACCTCTAACAAGGGGTTGCGACCTATCAAGGGAGCGCAAATGCAATGGGCATTCCGTGAGTGTCTTGACCACTACGCTTTTCAGTTGAAGCACGGACAGACCACCTGCATGGACTGCGGACACACTTGGACTACGGACGAGGATGCGGACAAATGTGTTTGCCCGAAGTGCAAGGCAAAGTTGGAAGTGCAGCGTACCAAGCGACAGAAGGTAATGTCTGCTACATACTTCAGCGTACTCACCGAGCGTAAGGGACTGCAACTCATGCGAGCGTTCTTGATGAAAGCCTATTACCGCAAGGGACAAAAGGCAGACATCTATTGTTGGGAGGTGGCACGCTATTGGATGAACGAGCAAGGCAAGGTGGAGGTAATGGCACGCAAGCGCACGATGGGCATCTATATGGACACGTTCTGCTACGACTCTGACATTGAACTCCGACAATATAATGATACATTCCGCCATATAGCCTCATTCCCAGTATGCCCCGATTTGAAGGCCATTCCTCAGATTTGGCGCAACGGCTTTGACGGAGAGTTTTACGGCATCGAACCATTCACTTTGTTCAAGGCGATGTTGACTGACCACCGCATCGAAACAATGATGAAGCAATGCCGTTACGAACACGTCCGCTATTTCATCAACCATTCACGGCACTTGGAGTTTTGTTGGAACGCCTACAAGATAGCCAACCGCAACCACTACCTTATCAGCGACATAGGCAAATGGGCGGACTACATCTGTATGTTGGCAGAATTGGGCAAGGACTTCAGAAGTCCTCACTACATTTGTCCCGACAACCTCGAAGCCGAGCACGACCGCCTATCCGAGAAAATCAGAGCACAAAAAGAAAAGAAACGCACCGAGGAAGAGATACGCAAGGCATTGAAGAACGAGGACAAGTTCAAGGAAATGAAGAGCCGTTTCTTCGGTTTGAAGTTCACGGACGGCAACATCGTGGTGAGAATGCTTGAAAGCGTCAAGGAGCACGTACTTGAGGGCAAGGCGATGCACCATTGTGTTGGCAGCGGTACAAACTACTCTCTTAATCCCAACTGCATCATCTTTTCTGCAAGGATATCCGAGCAAAGGGTTGAAACAGTGGAGTTCTCACTTGAACAGATGAAGGTAGTACAATGCCACGGACTTCAGAACAAGGACACAGAGCACCATGCCGACATCATCAACTTGGTGAACAACAACGCAAGACTTATTGAGCAACGAATGGTAGCAAGCACATAACAACACATTATTATAATTTAGGCGGAGCGATGAAAATTCGTTCCGCCACTTTCTTTCGTGAGCTGAGGAGCGGAAAAGAAAGTGGCAAAGAAACCGACCGTTCCTTATCTGCGATGCTTGCAAAATAACAAAGGACAGCCCCCAATCAAAAGGACTGTCCTATTTTTAGTACGCTCGGCATGAGCATTATCTAACGGGTGCAAGTCCCGAGTAAGCCCTAATAGCGGGAATTACATAGCCAAAGGCAAGGGTGTTCATCGTGAGGTGAAATCTGAAGGAAGCTGGCGGCAAACATCTGACCTAACGAACAGAAACTTCATACAAGGCATATGACCATGGGTAAGGTTGCTAAACAAACCAAAGCCCAATAGCTATTCGGAATGGTTGGTGTAAATGAAGTAGGTATAAGATGGAAAGATAATGCCCTTATCCGAGGAGGTCTTACGGACATGACGAATAGTTATTCTTCTACGAAAGTCATGGAGTAAAGCTTGCCGTAAGAAGTCAGCCGAGGTCATAGTAGCAAGACAAGTCGATATTTTCTTGTGAAGGACCGAACCTAATAATTAAACGATAGTAATTGAAATGTACCAAATGAAAGGTAGAATGCAGAAAACAATGGCCCAAGCCAATGACTACCCTCGGAGAGATAGGTCGGAAACTGAATGGTATGAGGGAGTGCAGACTTTCATGTGGATACACGAAGACAACATCGTGGAAGTACCATTCGACAAAGAACATGTATTAGAGCAAATCCTTAATCCCGAAAATCTCAATCGTGCCTATAAATGCGTGATGCAGAACAAGGGGTGTGGCGGAATCGACAAGATGTCGTGTGAGCAACTACTCTCATGGCTTCTGGCCAACAAGGAAGAGCTGATAAGTTCTTTGCTTGACGGTTCATACCGTCCGAACCCAGTTAAGAGGGTAGAGATACCCAAAGACAATGGCAAGAAACGCCTATTAGGAATCCCCACAGTGGTAGACCGATTAGTGCAACAAGCCATCAACCAAGCGCTGATGCCCCACTATGAGCGCAAATTCTCGAGGTCAAGCTTCGGCTTTCGTCCTCGAAAAAGCTGCCATGATGCCCTGCACAAAGCACAGAAGATAGTAAACGAGGGGTATGTCTACGTAGTAGATTTAGACCTTGAACGCTTCTTTGATACCGTAAGTCATAGCAAACTCATAGAAATACTCAGCCGTACGATAAAGGACGGGCGAGTAATCAGTCTTATACACAAATATCTTCGTAGTGGTGTGATGAACCATGGAGTGTTTGAAATGAATGAGGAGGGTACTCCGCAAGGAGGTCCACTTAGTCCACTGTTGAGTAATATCATGCTCAACGAATTGGATAAAGAACTTGAGCATAGAGGACACCCCTTTGTACGTTACGCAGACGATGCGCTGATATTTTGCAAGTCAAAGAGGGCAGCAAAACGTGTGAAAGCATCAATCACCCGTTTTATAGAGAGCAAACTCCATCTGAAAGTGAACAATGAAAAGACCGTGGTGTCTTATGTTCGCGGAGTGAAATACTTAGGTTACTCCTTTTATGTGATGAAAGGTAAATGCAAACTCATGGTTCATCCCAAGTCAAAACAGAAGATGAAGTCAAGACTAAAGACATTGACGAATCGTAGTAATGGTTGGGGTTATGCCAAGAGAAAGCAGAAACTGAAAGAGTATATAAGAGGGTGGATAGGCTATTATCACCTTGCAGAAATGCGACGTTTGCTTTTTGAGACAGACGAGTGGTTAAGGCGTAGAATACGTATGTGTATATGGAAAGCTTGGAAGAAAGTCAAGACGAGAGTAACAAATCTCATTCGTTGTGGAATACCACAGTATCAAGCCTACCAATGGGGTAACACTCGCAAGAGCTATTGGCGAACAGCGGGAAGTTACATATTAAGTAGGGCAATCACCAATGAGAACTTGCGAAGAGCAGGATATGTTACTTTAATGGGTGAATATCTCGAATGGCACCCAAAATAGGAACCGCCGTATGCCGAACGGCACGTACGGTGGTGTGAGAGGTCGGTAAACATGAAAGTAGGAGATAAACACCTATGATTAGTGTTTACCTCCTACTCGATTAAAACCCTATGGAGTAAACAAAAGCAGGTACTCCATTTTTCTTCTTCGCTCGATGGAAGGCACAATCTTTCCATTCCATCTTTTGAAGTCCACATAGTCACGATAGATGTTTCTGTTGCCACTTCGCATCTTGGCGTACATCCGACTTCTCATCACCTTTCCACACCCGACATTATATGCAAGCGCAGCCAACAGCAAAGAGTCACGACCGAAACCACGGAACATGGCACACAGCTTTTTGAGGTCAGAGCGAAGCAAGGCATCGGCTTGTCGCTCCGTCATTCTTGGAGATAGCCTTTCACCAGGCAACAGCTTGTGACCATAGCCAACATAAGGATGATGTTTCGGTCCGTGCAGTCCCTCGTACTTCTTGATGCAGGCGACAGCCAACTCAAAACGTGACACATGAAGAACTCGCTTTATCGCCCCTTGCGTCTGGGCAGACAAGCTACCCGACACAAGAAGCAAGGCTAACAATATCATCAGCCTCATACGCTACCGAGTTTGTTGGTACTTCTTGAAAGTTCCTCCTCCTCATCATCAGTGTCATTGAAACTGAACTCCATTTCGTATGACTTGCCGAAATTGTCCTCCACTACCACGGTCAGCGTCTGCGTCTCCGTGCTTGCCGAGGTGTAGTAAAGACGGAACTTCTCGTTTTCCAACAGATAGCGGTCGTTTGGCTGGAACACCGTGCCGTTCTCCATTCTCAACGAACCCTTGCCGTCATGCTGAAAATAGCGGATGGTGTAGATTGTTCCGTCAAACTTGCCCTCCGCTTTCAGCTCACAGCGGATTTCAACGGTCTGCCCACGCACGATGTCCTTTGGCACAGGCATCGTTTCCACCTTGAAAGGATACGACTGCTGAATGTCCAGCTCATCACTGCACGATGAAAGGATTACTGACATGGCACACACGAAAAGGAATGCCAACACGCTCACTGATTTCTTGATTTTATTGTTCTTCTTCATTGTCTTGATGTTTTTGAATGATTGTTACTTTCTTGTCTTATGGCTCATCAAGTACTCGTTCAAGTCCTTGTAACCTGTGTATAGATGCGAATGGTCAATGACCTTATCGCCATATCGCTTTTGCAATTCGGCACAGGCTTTCTCGCCAGCTTCGTCATTGTCCAAGTGACAATACACTTGTGCATAGCCATCTAAAAGATGATGCACCTTTTGCATATTAGTCACCGAGTTGAGGATAATATGATCCTCACCACGACCTATGCCGAGAATTACGGCAGAGAGGAAATCCATAAAACCCTCGTACAGATGGCAGACGTTGCTGTTCCTGCCAATGAGAGTGATGTCCTTTGGCGACACGCAACCTTTGAAGAAGCGGTTGCGTATCTCGTAGCCGCCGCTGTTGTTCTTGAAACCGACAGCAAAGAACTGTTTGCCATTGTATCGGTATTCCACCTGACAGCAGAAACGGCTCGCCACGTCAGCCGATATGCCACGCTCACGCAAGTACTGCCGAAGTGCAGGATGGCTCAATGGCTTTTCCACAATATCACTAAAGGGATTGCCTTTCGCCTTTACTGCCTTTTCCGCTGTTCTTTGATGATGTGGAAACGATGTCGGAAAACTGCCACCGAGAGTTTCTGAAATGAACTTTGCTTGCGCCACAAACTCATTGCTGTTGATGAACTCCCCGGCAAGATTGAAGATGTCGCCACCTCTGCCAATGCCATAGTCATACCAAACTGCCTTATCAGGTGCTACACGAAGCGAAGGATTACGGTCGTTGCGGTATGGCGCATGGTACCAAAGTCCCGAAGCCTTGTGTTTTACAGGCTCAATGCCGAGGATATAGAGAAAGTCCACGATGGGCACTTGCTTGATTTCCTTGATGTCCATAGGCTATACGCTTTAGTTGATGATGAACTTCATGCCGATACCAAACTGCGTGTGGAAATGCCCCGTGCTGTTACCCCAAACGAGCCTTTCCTTTATGGAAGCAGTCAAGGCGATGGCATCCGACAGGTATATCTCCGTCTCCAAGGAAACCGCTCCACCATAGATGAACGCTCCCTTGTTCTGCAAGGTCGCTCCGTCCGACATGGTTCTCTTGCCCCAGTTTACGGACTCATAGCCAGCCAGTGCCGTACCTCCGATATAGAACAGCACCGTCTTGCTATTGTCGGAAAGGAAGTTGTAGGAATAACCGAACTCGCCTGTCATTTGTGCTATTGGAACGGAAGTTTCACGGTAAGGCAGATTTACTTGCAGATATTCCGCCCCATACGTCCACTTGTCACCACCCTTGGTATAGCTCGAAAGTCCGAGACCTGCATAATAGCCAGCCTTGCAGGACTTCTTGCCGTTATACACTCCGTCAGCCATGCCGACCTTCACCTCGATGCCTTTCATCTGAGGAAGACATCTTTGGGCGAATGCCTGCCCTGCGGTGAGGGCAAGCATCGCCATGATTGCAATGTTTCTTCTTTTCATCCGTTACTTCACGCTAAGTTCGTTGATTGTCAAAGCTCGCACCAAGTCGCTGTTCTCCACGACAAACGACTGATGGCGACCGCCTTCCTTCTCATTCATCTCCACGACAAGTTCCTTGTCGTCTGGAATGGTAAATTTCGGCAAACAGAACACCGTCTGCTCCGTTTTCTTGCCAGCCACACGCACCACATAGTTGTAGGCACGGACAGGAAGAAGCACCTGCTCCTGAATGGCGGTTCGCTTCGCCACCTTCTTGTCCACCACCTTGAACGTGATATAGTCCACGTCAAACGGCACGTTGCTCTGGTTCTTGATTTCTGTGTGGAAATACAGCAAGTCGCTGTGTACATAGATGCCCTTCAAAAGGTACTGGATTCCGAAACGCTTGCTGCCGATGTGCTTCACCTTGCGTTTGTTCTCCTTGTGGATGGACTTCATGATGAGGTGTACCAGCATGGGACTTTCCTTGCCCAACTCCTTGAGATAAATCTCCTGCGCATTGTTCGGGCGGTTCACCGCCTCACCGTCATGGATGAAGTCAGCCATCTCGATATTGAGCATGAGCGGTTCCTTGGCATACTTCACATTGAATGTGTAGAATGAGCCATCCTCCGTGATGACGCTCATATTGGTCTCCTTTTTGAAGTTCTTCACGGCTGCTTTTACACGGATAACATTCTCCGCACCGTCCGCCTTGCCAGCTATCAAATCCTCTGAACCCAAGTCAACGTACTTGACAGAGGCAGGAAAGAGAATATGAACCGTCTTGTCATAAGTCACTTCCAAACCATGAGGTGGAATCATGCGGTCGAAGGTCAGCTTCTTGGTCAAGCCGTGATAGAGGTTGCTGTTCTCTTCCTTCTGCGGATACACCTCCTTGGTCAAGGTCAGTCTCTCTTCCTGGTCGGAAGAAACATTGCTTACTTGCTCAGTCTTTACAGACTTCTGCGCTTTTTTCTTGCCTGTCTTCTGCGCTGATGCAGTGCAGGCTACGCCCAGCATAAGGGCGAACATGATTGTTGTCTTCTTCATTTTTTTACTTGCTTTTTAATTTTACGTTTGGATTTTTGGATTAAGTGGTATAAGTTAATTTTGCCTTTCGGCTAATCTTCCTCTTGGTAGAGCATGACCTTGTAGCCCGCCTTCAAGTGTATCTTGACGGTTCGCATCTTTTTGGAGATATACTGCGACACGCCCTGTATGACACCCTTTCCCAAGTCGGAGGCAAGCTGCGCCCCTGCATTGGAGGAAATGTTGATGCTGCTGTTCAACGAACTTCCCATGTTTGCACCGACTTCCTTTGCGGCATCAACTTCCATTGACTTCGGTATGAAGATGCCCTCCTGTCCGTCATTGTCATAAACGGCAAGCTCTATCGGGATAATCATGCCGTTATGCTCGATGGACTTCAAATTAATGGAGAGTCTCTCGCCTTGCAACCGTGCCATGCCGACAATGACAGCATTTCTTGGGATTTCCCTTTTGCCGACACGCATGGCTTCCAATATTCGCAGCCTTACAGCCTGTCCGTCCGTAATAGTCTGGTTGTCGTGGATACAAGCTGAAATCGTGTTCTTGTCGAAAACACCACCTTTACCAATGGCTGTATTGAATCTTGCCGAAGCCTTTTCCGGGTAAGAGGCTACAAACTCCTCATTGGTCATGGGACGGTTCAAGGATGACACCACACGTTTTTGTACTTGTCTTACTGGTGTAACCTTGGCTTTCTTGCCCTTGGTAACAGCCTCCTTGTTTTCCTCTGTTGCATTTTCTTCTGATGAAGGACTTGCAGCATTGGGTTTCCCTCCAGGCATATACTTTGCCGCAAGCTGGTAGGACTTTTCCATGAGGGCGACTTGCTCGTCCATGTTGGAGCGTTTGTTTTCCTGCTGCATCATGCTTGCCTCCAACTCGTCAAGCCGTTTCCTTAGCTCGGCATCCTCAGAACCTCCTCCGTGTTGTGGTTGTTCATAGAAGCCGCCCAAGGTCGTATTCAAGGTTTGGTATGCCTCGGCAGAGGAGCGGATGGCATCTGCCTCCTGCTTTTCTGCACTTGTCGGCTGCTGCCCAGATTGCATCAGGTCAAAGTCCTTGTCTTGCTTGGTCACAGTGGAGTCCATGCTTGGCATATACTCCCCAAGGGTGCTCATGGCTCTTCCTTTCTCCTTCTGCTTGTTGGCAAGATCCTCCTTGGAGTATGCCTTGCGCTTGTCCGCCTCCACATCGGTTTTCTCGGCATCGGGCATTTCCATGTTGAACCCCTTGCTGCCTTTCTCTCCCTCTGATGCGGACGGCTTGAAGATAAGCCACAGCACCAGTCCGCAGATGAGACACATACATGGTATGGCTATCATCTTGTTGCGCTTGATATGCTGCTCCTCGGTCAAAGGCTTTTTCTCCTTTTCTTTTGGTGCCTTGTTTGGCTCCACCTTGTCATTCTTCTCTTTCTCCATGTATCAATTCATTTAGGTTGATAACCTGCTGCCCCTTGTCGGTGGGCAACTTAACACTCTCTATGTGCTCGACCTCTATGTTTGAGGTCTTGCCGTTTCCAAAGTTGATGATGGCTGCGCCTATCATGTAAAGGCTACAGATGGCAAACAAGCCGAACATGACGAGCACGACTTTCAGCCTTACCCTTGGCGGAAGGGAATCCAGCCTGTCACGCAGTCTTCCCTTCATGCCGTCCATCTTTCCTTGGATTGTCTTGATTGGATTTTCCATTATTACTCGTTTTATCGTTCAACGGTACTGATGTCCCTGTTCTCCACAATGGTGAACCCCTCGATGGTAAAACCGTTCGGGTTGTCGTCAGAGCGAGTGGCATTCACAAGCCTGCACACGGTGACGAGGCTTCTTTCCGTCACGTTGCTTTCCCTGAGTATCACCTGCCTTGCGTAGGTCTTTGCTTGGTAAGGATAATTATCGAAGTCGCAGACCACGCTGTCAACTTGCAGCGACTGGTTGATGTTTCCTGCGATGAGCCGATTGTAAAAACCTTTCTCCGCAAAGTCCTGGTAATAGTTGTATGCACTCTTGTCCGCCAACAGCAAGGCACGCTTCACGTTGTGCTCGATGGCACTCTTTTCGGGAGAGAGCGTAAAGAACAGCTCATGAAAGCGTCTCACGTGTTCTCTTGCCTCGGCTGGTCTGTTCTGTGAGAGGTCTTGCGAGAGGGCAAGCATCAGCGACTTGCCTCCGTCAAGGACATATATCTTCTCTCGCTGCTTCTCCGCAAATCGGAATGCGAACACCACCGAACATATTGCGACGACTGCGCAACCGATGACGAGGACGATACAGAACAGGCGTATCTGTCTGAACGAGGTCTCGATATTCTTCAATGACTTAAATTCCATTTTTCTTTTCGTTATTTTTTTCGTTAATGACTATCGTTTCTTGAAACCGCTCTTGATGAGTCGTCCGGCACGTCCTGCCACGTTTCCAGCCGTTGCACCTGCGATGCTTCCACCCAGTGAGCCTGCCGTGTTCACGTTTCGGTTATAGTTGCCGATGCCGCCACCTGCCTGTATAATCCATCCTGCAACTGTCGGTATGGTAAAGTAGCCGATGATTCCGATGATGAGGAATACGATGTAAACACCGTTACTTGCCTCGATGGAAAAGTTCGGGTCGTTTTGCAGTGCCTCAATGTCGTTTTGCAGCATCAACACCTGTATCTTGGCAAGGATGGTGCTGAACAAGTCCGAGACAGGCAGCCAGAGGTAAATCTGTATGTACCTGCAGAACCATTGCGTCAGCGTGGACTGGAATCCGTCCCATACCGATATGGCGAAACAAAGCGGTCCGAGGATGGACAGGACGATGAGGAAGAATGTCCTCAGCACGTCTATGACCAGTGCAGCGGCTTGGAACAGCAGCTCCAGCAGTTCACGGAAGAAATCACGGATGCTTTTCTTCATATTGTACATGCCACGCTCCACGTACATCCCTGCCATCGTCACCACATCGCCGGGCGACCAGCCAAGTTCCTCCAACTGCTTGTCAAACTCCTCGTTGCTCACAAGGTAGGCGGTTTCGGGATTGCGTTTCATCGCCTCATACTCCAGTTTGTCCTTTTGCGCACGATACTCGTTCATGTCGAAGGTCTGCGTCTCCAACATGGAGTGCGTGCCTTGGACGATTGGACTCATCACGCTGTTGAGTGTGCCGAGCACGATGGTCGGGAAGAACATGATGGCAAGTCCGATGGCAAACGGACGGAGCAACGGAAACACGTCTATCGGCTCTGCCCTTGACAGCGACTGCCAAACCCTAAGGGCGACATAGAACAGCGCCCCAAGTCCTGCGAGTCCCTTGGCGATGTCCGTCATGTCGGAGCACAGCGGCATCATCTCGTCATAGAGGGAGCGCAGTATCTGATGAAGGTTCTCGAAATCCATAGGCTACCAGTATTTCTCGTTTGACTTGCCGTAGAGTCCCATGATGCGGTCGAGGTCGTTTTTCTTCTTGGCACGCAGGTAGCTCACGGAGATGTTCTTGTTGGTGTAGTAGCTCACGAGGTTGCGGTAACGCTTCATCTTCGAGTAGCAGCGTTCCACCACGTCCATTCGCTCCTTGTCCGTCATGGAGAGTGTTGTGATATTCACCACATTCTTCAACTCCGTCAGCACATCGTTGCTTTCCTCCAACAGCTTGGTGTAGCCGAATCCGATGGCGGAGAGTTCCTCCACGGAGAAGTTCTCATCGTGCATCATCTTCTGGTAGTTATTGATGTAGATGTCGGTGATGTCGCCCACCATGAGGATGGTCTGCTGCACCTTGCGAGCATCCTTGACGAGGTTGTTCACCGACTTCAGCGCATCATAGTATTTCTTGCCCTGCTCGTAAATCTTCACGGTCTCTTGAAAATTTCGGATCATGTTTTGAGCCGTAGAAGACGTGTGTACGATGTTGTTGGACGAGTTGATGATGCTCTGCGCAATGTTGGTCGGGTCAATGACCGCCCATTGTGCGCTTGCCTTTCCCACCATCAGTAGGAACAGGCAGATTGTCATGATTGCTTTTGTTCTCATTTTTACTTTTGGATTAAGTGGATAATGATTTTACTTGTTCTCTTGCTTGTCCTCTGCGAGTTGTCTGATGGCTGCTTCCATGTCGCCACCGAGTTTCTCCGCCAATGTCCTCACCTCCAGTTTCTCGCTTTCCTCTGTTGTGTAGGCGAGGTACTCCTGTGTGGACACTTCCGTGGCATAGACCGCTGATTGCGTTCCGCCAAGACCTATCCACACTTCCTTGTAGAGGCGTGATGGGTCATTGGATTGGTTGATGGAGAGAATTTGTGACTTCTCTTTTTCCGTCAAGCCAAGCAACGACTGTATCTGCTCGAACTTGTTCATGAACTTCCTTTGGTCAAGGAGTATCTTGCAGTCGGAGTTGTTGATGATGCTGTCCTTCACGATGGCGGAAGATACGATGTCCTCTACCTCCTGTGTCACCACAACCGCCTCACCGAAGAACTTTCTGACCGTCTTATAGAGATACTTGATATAAGAAGCCATGTTTGCCGATGCTATTGCCTTCCATGCCTCCTCAATCACTATCATCTTGCGTATGCCTTTCAGGCGGCGCATCTTGTTGATGAACAGTTCCATGATGATAATAGTCGTGACAGGGAACAGGATTGGGTGGTCCTTGATGGAATCTATTTCCATTACGATGAACCGCTTGTGCAGTAAGTCAAGTTCCTTGTCGGAGTTCAGCAGATAGTCGTACTCGCCACCTTTATAATAGGGTTCAAGCACGTTGAGAAATCCGTCAATGTCGAAGTCTTTCTCACGGACTTTCTTTTCTTCCAGCACCTTGCGGTATTCCGTTCTGACAAACTCGTAGAAGGTATTGAAGCACGGAGCAATGTCGTTATCTTCCTTCAACTTGCCTATGTATAGCGATACGGCATTCGACAAGGCGACTTCCTCAGCTCGTGTGGCAGGCTCGTTGTCCTTCTTCCATAGTGTCAGGAGCAATGTCTTGATGCTCTCACGCTTCTCGATGTCGAAAACCTTGTCCTCTGTGTAGAACGGATTGAACGAAATGGGACTCTCGTCGGTGTAGGTATAGTAGATACCATCCTTTCCACCAGTCTTTCTGTTTATCATCTCGCACAGTCCTTGATAGGAGTTTCCCGTATCGACCAAGACCACATGAGTACCTTGCTCATAGTACTGCCTGACAAGGTGGTTCATGAAGAATGACTTGCCGCTTCCCGAAGGACCGAGCACGAACTTGTTGCGGTTGGTTGTCACTCCTTTCTTGTAGCTAACACTTGAAAAGGGACCCGGAACAACATTTAAAAAGTGCCCCACCCATGGGTATGTTTAACCGAACAAAATTGGTATATTCATAAAAACCAATGGCGTTCATAATATGTACCAC
>Ga0129310_1001100_pt1 | contig 25723 bp, 31 predicted proteins | sample Go1ome_2_FD_94433 | JGI IMG/M metagenome (GOLD analysis project Ga0129310, IMG submission 94433) | Western lowland gorrila individual fecal microbial communities from Wisconsin, USA - Go1022A metagenome | ecosystem: Host-associated > Mammals > Digestive system > Large intestine > Fecal | place... | reverse complement strand
TATTATTTTTATATGTCAGTTTTTTACAGTGAATATCATTTTTGCCTCATTCACAAATCCTTAATTATCAGAAAGACTATTTTTCTTGCCCCAAAACAGGATATTTGGGTTTGCCCTTTGACAGTTATTATCCCTCGACCATCCTTCCCATTCTCTTTCAGGGCAATAGGCAATAATCACATTCAGGGCAAAAACGATAACCACAAACAGAATATCCAACTTTGCCCCAAACCATCAGAGCATAGGTGCTGCATAACCGTTAAAAGCATCATTCAGTTTTTCTTCAAATATTTCTTTTGTATAAGGAGTCATCGCTATCGTCATTTTAGGAAGAGTTATTTCTTCCAGAGCGATCAGCTTATATCCTCCTTTGATCTTTGACCCGATGAATTTTCCTGTTCTTCGGTGAAGTTCAAGCATGTCATCTTCTCTCTGCTTTACTTTGGCTTCCTTTTCTTTTATCCTCTGTTGTTCGATCTCAGCAGGTTTTTCCTTAGCGCGTTCTATTTCTTTTTGCTTTTCAAGCTGTCTTCTTTTTTCTTCCATATAGGAATCGTTCTCTTTTTGGATCTCCGAATTCTTTTGTTCTGCAAGTTTTTCAATGTAGGGAATTTTCCCTGTATCATTTACTGAGAATGCAGATATAGGCATGGATACATAAGCGAAAGTATGACCTGTTTTCATTCGACGGATCGTTTTGAACTTTACTGTCAGATCATTTTCACCATCGGGAGCATATATGGCAAGATCCTGCCAGTCCTCCTGCAAAAGAATTGCATCTTTTGCATTCGGATATTGTATCAGAACTTATCGATCTTGGTTCACTATCTGTTTTGGGCTTTTGTATAGGCAAAAAGACAGATTTTGATAAATACGATAGAAACGGAACACAGTGTCTTGCTTATCACAGAGACAGAGGTGAAGAGCTTGAAATACTTGATCCTGCTATTTTGAATGAAAATAACATTTCAAGATTGAACGCTTCATTCGTATATCTTTTTGATCATGATAAACAGACCTGGTTTCTGTGGGACGGTTCTGAACACGAATGGATAGATTTGTTAGAAAAGATAGCAGAAAAAAGAGATAAAGAAAACTATGATGTAGTTGTATTTCTTGTGAAGCTCTGTATCCTCAAAGCTGGATACTTGGATCATAAATTCATAGAAACGCACGAACTGACGGAGGTCAACCACGATCTCACGCTGTTTTTCGATACTATAATGCTCGATCAGCTTTTGCGACTTATCAAGGCAGAAGTTGATCTTTTTCTTGTCGGCAGACTGCACCTTCTCCTTATAGAGTATCTCGTTGACCTTATCTACATCATCGGGATCAATGATCGCATAAGCGTCTATCTGTGCTTCAAGGTCGTAGATCGCAGTCGGAGTAACAGAATTTGAGAGAAGCGTGGTTGTGTAATACGGAGCAAATGCCCCTACAATATTATCATAGCTGTTGACAAAATCGAGGATAAAGGTCTTTTTCTCAAAAGGAGGACAAATTCTGTTCAGACGGGAAAGTGTCTGCACCGCATTGACACCCTTGAGCTTTTTCATGATATACATAGCACAAAGCTTGGGCTGGTCAAATCCTGTCTGATACTTGTTTGCAACCAAAAGCACCTGGTAATCGTCCTTATCGAACTCTTTGGTGAGCTGATCTTCGGGAATACCGTTGATACCCGGCTCTGTGTATTCTGTATCATCATCAGGGAGCTTCACCTTGCCGGAGAACGCAACAAGCGCACGAATGCCTTTGTAACCCTTTTTTGAGCAATAGTCCTCAAACGCTTGACAATACTTCACGGCTGCCTGTCTTGATGCGGTGATGACCATTGCCTTTGCCTGTCCGCCAAGCTCCTGCATAACAGTTGTGCGGAAGGTATTTGTAGCGTGCATGAAATATGTGCTTGAATATATAGACACTCAGCGAGATGATATTATCGCCGCTTTGAAAATGGATATTGAAACTATCCAGCAGGATAACATCGTATTTGACATCGAACCTTTGCAGGCGGAGATCGAAAAGCTTGTAAAAAAGAAAGAGAAAGCTATCGACCTGATGATCGAGGGATTGATATCCAAAGATGACCTGAGAAATCAGACCGCCAAATACGAAAAAGAGATGGAGAAAATACAGAAAAAGATATACGAGAGCAAAAATATAGGAGACATTAACCGCAGGCAGCTCGAAGCGGTCAAGGGACACATCACCACGCTGAAAAGTCTGGAGTTTGATCTTGATAATACTGATATGTTCAAGGAGCTGCTTGAAAAGATAGTCGCTCAGGATGAGGGCGTAATGGATATTTATCTGAAATTTCTTCCTTTCGGTTTCAGGGTTAAATACCACAAAGAAATAATCAAAGGCACTTGCAGGAATCAAATGATCGTTGTTGATAACTGCGAAAATATATGACTGTTAAAATGTTGTTTTTGTTTGATACAGATTTTCGTACACCGAAAAGATTCGTATACCGATTTTGTGGTACCCCCGCAAAATCGTGTTTAGGGAATACGCCAAGCTCAATCTCCGCAATACTTCCTATGAGCGTATGAAGCAGCTTACTGTGAGAGTATATCCTGCAATTGGGCATCTGCGACTTGACAAGATCACGAGCCGTCATATCCAGCAGCTTATAAACAATCTGGCACTTAATGGCAAAAGCCTCAAAAACGGCAGACCGCTGTCGAGAAAGACAGCCGTTCATCATCTCAGCTTCATCAGCGATGTGTTCAGCTACGCTGTGAAGATGGAAATGCTCACCGATAACCCCTGCAAGCGTGTTACCGTTCCGAAGGGCGAGAAGAAGGAGAAAGACATCTACACTCTCGAAGAAGTCGCACATCTATTTCACGAATATGTTTATGATGATAAAGGAATGATCAGTATTGCAAAGGGGCTCAATGCAGATGGTTTCCGCACAACATTCGGCGGACTTTTCAGACAGGACTCTATCGGTCATATTCTGGAGAATCCCAAGTATTGCGGTGATCTCTCACAGTGGAGAACTCACTCCACCGACTTTCTCACCAAACACAGAGTAAAGACCTCGGAAAACGAAAAGCCCGAGTGCTCGCTGATCGAACTTGAAGATACTCATGAGGGTATAATCCCAAAAGAGCTATTTGAAAAGGCTCAGGAGATACGCGAACACAGGTCAAGGCTTGTAAAGAACAGGTCGCATCATTCTAACAAGCACTGGTTCAGCGGAAAGATAATCTGCGGTAAGTGCGGTGCGAAGTTCACCTGTTCCAGCAAATCAAAAGAATACTATTCAATGCACTGCACCAACAGGCAGGTCTACGGAAAGACCATACGCTATGAAGCTGACGGCAGGAAATACGGCTGCGATATACCGCATACATCAGAAAAGATATTTGTGGTCTGTATGCAATATGTGTTGGAATATATCGACACTCAGCGCGCAGATATTATTGCTGCATTGAAAATGGACATCGAAACTATCCAGCAGGATAATATTGTTTTCGACATTGAGCCATTACAAGCAGAACTTGAAAAGCTCGGCAAGAAGAAAGAGCTATCGACCTGATGATCGAGGGTCTGATAACAAAGGACGATTTACGAAATCAGACATCGAAATACGATAAAGAAATGGAGAAAATACAGAAGAAGATATACGAGAGCAAGAACATAGGAGACATTAACCGCAAACAGCTCGAAGCTGTCAAAGGACAGATCGCCACTCTTAAAGACATGGAGTTCGATCTTGAAAACAGAGATATGTTTAAGGAGGTGCTTGAAAAGATAGTCGCTCAGGACGAAGGAGTTATGGATATTTACCTGAAATTCCTTCCTTTCGGTTTCAGGATAAAATACCACAAGAAAACCAAACCCGCTACCCGCAGGAATCAAATGATCGTTGTTGATGAATGCGTGAATATATGACTGTTTTAATATTGGTTTTTGGCGGATAGAGTGTCTTCTGCACTTGCCGAAATTTGTTTGTACATCTTGCTTAATATGATAAAAATTTCTCCTTTTGTTTCATTCATATATTGATTCATACTAATAATACTTCGTTAAAAATTATATCATATAAATAATTTCACATCAATTTGCAGCACGAGTAAAAGCGCCATTTTACGCTATATTTTTGATATTGTACAATTCATCATGTCAATAAATGGAAGCTTTCTGATAAAGCTGCAAAATTATAGTTTTATACTTTTTTTATGAGAATATATTACACTTTTTCAAAAGCATATATGATATAATCTTTATAGGGCAGAAAAGGTATTGACACCTCTGCCTTATTTAAATGTCAAAAAATCACGTCGCGATATTCACTTCCGGTGGATATAATGAAGATTTTCCTGATTATCTAATTTATCATGGATTGTTTTTGTGTTTTACGAAAAGTTAATAATATATCATCATATGCCTGTTGTAAATGAATGTCATTGATGATATACTTTTTCAATGATAATTATAAAAGGATAGTATTGTGAGGTAAAAAAGAAAATGAAGGATCTGACAAAAGGCAACCCTATGCGGCTGTTGCTGATGTTTGCCATACCAATGCTGCTTGGAAGCGTATTCCAGCAGTTTTACAATTTGGCAGACACAAGAATAGTCGGACAGTATCTCGGAGACAAAGCACTGGCTGCTGTCGTAGCTACGTCTTCGGTAAATACTGTCATAATCGGATTCATGCACGGACTGACAGGCGGATTCAGTTTGTCTGCCGCACGTGCATTCGGCGCAAAAGACAACGAAAAACTGAAACAAACAGTTGCAGCAACATTAGTACTCGGAGGAGTGACCTGTATGGTGCTTACTATACTGAGCCTTGTGTTCCTCGATCCGCTTCTGCACGCTATCAATGTAAAATCCGATATATACAAAGATGCAAAAAGTTATATATCACTGATACTCGGCGGAATGGGTATAATACTCAGCTATAATGCTCAGGCTTCCATAATGCGTGCTATCGGTGACACCGTTATGCCACTGGTATTCCTTATATTCTCGGCATTTGCAAATATATTCCTTGATATACTGTTTATCAAAGGTCTCGGATTCGGAATAAGGGGCGCTGCCGCTGCAACACTTATCACCTCGGGATTGTCAGCTGTAGCCTGCTTTATTTACATGAAAAAGAAGTATCCGTTCCTTATACCCTCAGCTAAACATTTTCAATTCTCACGCGAATTTGCAAGGGAGATGTACTCTTCGGGATGCTCTATGGGTCTTATGAATTCGATGGTAGGTCTAGGCTCCCTTATCATGCAGGGCGCTATCAACGACCTGGGAACCGATACCATAAATGCTCATATTGCTGCAAGAAAGATAAGTGAAATGTGCATGATGCCTATGATGGCATTCGGTGGCGCAGCATCAAACTTCTCGGGACAGAACTATGGTGCCGGAAAATACTCAAGAGTTCGCAAGGGCTTTTTCAGCGCCACCATGCTGAACTGGATATGGAGCGTATTGGTTATCATAGCAGTATATATCGGCACACCTTTCTTCGTACAGGCAATCTCTTTGCTGCCGTACACCCAGCCGCCGCCGTGAATGCTTACGATGACGGGTAGCTTTTCGCCCTCGTGAGACTTCGGACGATAAACGTCGAGTATCTGCCACTTTTCGTCCGCCCCGTATGGGATATCATCAAAGCGTTTGATATCCTCAGGCGTTGTGAGCCCCTTGTCGCGCTCAGTGTCGGCTTTGAGACACATCTCACGGAATATCCTCGATCTTTCGTTAACGTCTGTCATGTCAGTACCTCCTTAATATTTTTTCTTGTATAAAAATAAGGTGATCTTCTCAACCACCCTATTAAAAACACATATTATAGTATTTCGGCTTCGGAACTCAGCCCCGTTCCACATCGCCATGTGAGCCCGATCATCGGCGCAGGAAGGTGCGGCGAGTAGAGCTTTTTGAGTTTTAGCTCTTAGCACGAAGATTCAACACCAGCGAAACAGCTATACCGACTCCGAAAACTATCCGCAATATCAGATTATTCCTTATAGGGATAGTATTCGGGATATACTCTGTTCTTGTGGCAATGACAGTATTTACCATAGAGTCTTCGACTGGCTTATAAGCTATTTCCACGTTCCTGCCGACTTTATCTTTTTTTGAATCCGACGGAAAAAAGAAGTCTGTGAATGACCTTCCGTCAGATGTTTCAAATTTTATGATACACATACGGTAATCTGTTCCGCCTGCCAGCGGCAGTTCTTCAGGAACAGTACCTGCTTCGATTATGTCGGTTATCGTTCCAGTAGTCACAATATAATCATCGTGAGCCACTTCATACTCAGTGTAATTTTCGTTTGAATCTTTTTCCGTCTGCTTACAGTCTTTAGCAGCAGAAAAAGCAAACAACTCACATATTACAAATATGATGAGAATGGCTGTTAGTAATACTGATTTTCTCATGTTGTCTCCTTAATATTTTCATATCTTTATTTGATTATATCATATTTCTCTTGAAATTTCAAGAGAAGTGCTAAGAATAATTCATTCAACGATATTTCCGTAGAATTATTCCTGTTCCGCTTTTTTACCTTTGGCAGAAAATATGTGTGGTAATTGAAGTTTTTACTGCGAAACTGAGTGTAGATACTGATCAAGACAGGATCAGTAATAATACGATCTAATTAAGTCCGAGTTTTTTGCAGATAAGTTTGCAGACTTCCTCTTTATGCGGGATATAGTAGAAATGTCCGCCGCTGAATGATACAACTTCACAGCTTTTGTCGGTATACCTGCCCCAGCCGTTCATGTCGGCATTTTTCAGCATGGTGTCATCAGTACCGTATATCGCAGTGATATCACAGCCAAACTGTACCTGCTTCGGAGTGGTACAGTACTTCTCAGCCATACGCACATCATTACAGAGGATCCTGTTAAGCTGTGCAACGAGTTCCTCATCCTGTATCACCGGCGAGGAAGTCATACTGTTATGATTAAAGAACTTGATTATCTCCAGATCGCTGACCTTCTCTATATCGCCGAAACAGTGAAGATCTTCATCAGGAGCATTTTTTCCTGACAGAAATATGTGGATCGGCGCGGGATAACCCTTTTCTCGTATCTGTTTTACAAATTCGGTTGCAAGAACTGTTCCCATGCTGTGACCAAATACAGCGTAGTCATCATCTTTAAGAAGTTCCGGCAGTTTTACGTTACTGTCAAAAAGCTCACTTATACATGACTCGATATCATGCAGCACAGGTTCGCCGGAACGCGTAAAACGCCCTGAAAGTTCCATAGTGACAACGTTAAGATCTTTTGGAAGAAAGCGTTTGAATGATGCATAACTCTTTGCAGAACCGCCTGCGTGTGGGAAAACGAAAAGTGTCATACTATTCCTCAACAGGTGTACCCTTTTCGTTGAGCAGGTCGAAGAACTCCCCTACCCTGCTGATAGATGCTACCAATGACAGTGCGACATTCAGTTTATATGTATCTGTAATATGTGAACCAAGTCCGAACAGTCCGAGAGAATCAAGGTACAGGTCGTCGAAAACGTCAGTATCCCTTGTGATTTCAGCGGCGTTGATACCTACATAGTCGGAAACTACTTGTCTGAATTCGTCCCAATCAAGATTATTCATAATTATTTATACTCCTTTTTTCTAAGATATTTAAACTGTATCTTACCGATGTCCTTTGGTATCTCTTCTACAAGTACTACTTTGTCAGGCACTTTGTATGCAGATAGTTTACCATCAAAATATCGTGCCAGTTCGCCTCTTGTTATCTTTTCGTCGCCCTTTGGCTGAATATAGGCAACTATTTGCTGACCGATAATCGGGTGCGGCTCATCAGTTACAGCTGCTGCGGCGATCATTGGATGAGTGAGAAGGCAGGCTTCAACTTCTTCTGCATGGACGAGGTTTCCGCCTCGTTTGATTATACGCTTGCTGCGTCCTGCGAAACGAACTACAACACCCGGAAGTTTATTTACCAGATCACCTGTGCAGAACCATCTTCTGCCCTGCTGATCGGTCAGTATCTTTTCAGCAGACAGTTCTGGATTTCCGAAATACTCAGTGATAACACCGTCGGTATATACACACAGTTCGCCTGTTTCGCCCTCAGCGACGTCATTCTTGTTTGCGTCAATAACACGGTAGTCGGTGAAGTAAAGTTTCTTGAAATCGCTGGGGTCAGTGTCACCGTCCTTGGCAGAATCCCATACGACCATAGTACAGGTCTCTGAAGAACCGATTATATTTATTACACGGATATTCAGTTTTTTTACAAATGTATCAGCGATCTCCTTCGGAAGAACTTCGCCTGCAAAGTAGCATATGCGAACAGATGAAAGGTCGTACTTTTCAAAATCGGGAGTTGAAAGCAGCACCTTAGCCAATGTGGAAGTGAGCTGAATGATATTGACCTTGTACTTCTGTACAGTTTCCAGGAAAGAGATTGGATTGAACTGAGGCTGATACATTACAGTTCCGCCCTTGAGTGCCATTTGCAGACCCATTCCGAATCCTCCCTGATGATAGAGGGTCATTCCAAGCATCATAACGTCGTCGGACTTGAATTCCAGATAATCGCCCATATCCTTCTGAGTGGATAGAAATCCGCCTGAAGGTACGGCAAGTATCTTTGGATTGCCTGTGCTTCCGGAAGTGCAGGCAAGAGACATGGTGTGAAGGTACTCAGGCTGATAGATCTCGCAGTCAGCCTCACCGAATTCCGCGGCGAACTTATCGGCGCTTATGTAGCACTCATTTTGCGGCACAGAGTTCTCAGGTGCAAAGCATACTATCTTTGAAATTTGGAACTCACTCGGAATGATCTGCTCCACTGCATTGATTATATTATTGGTTCTGTATTTTTCAGACACGAACAGCACTTTGACTGTTGTGGACGGGATAAGCCTGGAAAGCTCCAGCGAACCGCTCTGAGGATCTATCGGAACGGGCTGAGCGCCTATCCTTACAGCTGACCAGAATGCGATATACCATTCAATGCTGTTAGGCATTACCAGACCTACCTTATCATCAACACCAATGCCCAGCTTTTTAAGTGCTGAACCGAAAACGGCAGTTTTCTCCATAAACTGTCTGTATGTCAGTGTATTCTCATCTATTCTCAGAAGTACCTTGTCGGGTGTCTCCTGAGCGTATTTGCTGTAGTAATCAAAGAAATTCTTGCTCATTTAGTCTCTCCTGTAAGTCTTTGCGCTATGAAATCAGCGGTGATATGCTTTACCCAATGGAACTGCTCACCGACAGGCATTGCGTGCATGATAGTTTCCTCGGAAACATAGGCAGGTCTTTCGGTAACTTCAAGCCGTTCCTTGTAGCCTGTAGCCTTACTGTATAGGATATCATTTGCCTCGTGGGTCATCCAGTTATCGTAGTCACTGTGAACAAGGAAGAAATCTGAGCTGAGAGTGCCCTCTGAGAGAACGTTCATCGTCTCCATATAGTCATCATTTGTCTGATAAGAAGTCCACTTGCCTTTCTTCATCCATATCGGAACGGAATCAAGCTTGCAGTAGCATATCATCAGCGGGAACAATGCTACACAGCATTTAACGTCTGGATTCTTGGCAGTTGCTCTGATAGCGTAACCACCGCCCATGCACAGACCGAAGTTAGCAATACAGCTGCTATCCAGTTCACTGCGGTTTTCGATGAACTTGTATATCCCATCAAAAGCCGCTTCAAGTTCATCTCCGCCGCACTTCACATTATTCCAGATAACAGCACCGCCTGTACCGGGCATATCAGGGGTGATGACCGCAACGCCGCGTTCATTCAGGGGCATTGCCAGCATATCCAGCTCCTCCTTGCAGCTTCCGATGCCGGAGTATGTAATTGCGATGGGATAGCTTTCCTTGCTGCCGTCGTCGGGATAATGGATATAAGCAGGAAGCTTTCCGAAAGCAGTATCTATCTCAACGTACTCTATCTTGTTATCGCAAAGTTCGGTGTATTTTCTGTAACTTTCGGCAAGGTTATTATATATGGAGACCTTCTGCTCTAAGTCCTGGATATTTACCATATAGCACGCATACCAGCACTGAGCCACCATTTTAGCGTATGCTCTAGCCGAGATCCTGTTTCCCTTAGCCTCATTCTGATCACGGAGTTCTGCGTAGTGAGAGATCTTCTTTTCCCATTCGCCAAGCCATACAGCCTGTATTTTCTTTCCGCTCATTACATCTATCTCGTCCACTCTTTTCAGAACGTACTCAGTGTCAAAGGGGTCACTTCCATAAAGCATTGATCTTGTGACCACAGGGTTAAGAAGTTCTCTGATAGACCACTTCATATTGTCATCCCTTTCTTATTCTGTATAGCGCCAAGCGCTCTGCCGATCCATTTCAGTAAACTGCATATATATACGGTAAGGATCGACCTTTGTATGTTTCTGTATCACTGCCAGCATAGTATCAGCAAATTGTTTCAGGAATCCGCTCTTATTATCTGTGAATTCCCGTGGCATAACGTAGCGGAATTCCGAGAAAACTACTGTATCTTCAGATCTGTTCATGCACATAGGGCAGTCGTCCAGCATGACCATTACAGCAGGAAGAGGCTTTTTCAGAAGCTTTGCCATTTCCTCTGCAACATCATTAAGGAATTCCTTTTTAGAAACATCATTCATTTTTAGATTGGTTTTCATCTGTGCAATAGGCATTTATATACAGTCCTCTCTCAGTTGAATTTTCTGAAAACGAGTGTCGCATCATGACCGCCAAATCCGAATGCGTTTGATACGGCAACGTTGATATCCTTTTTAAGTGCGGTATTGGGTATGTAGTTCAGGTCAAGCTGCGGATCGGGTTCATCGAAATGAACTGTGGGGGGAAGTACACCTTCCTCGATAGCCTTGACGCATGCGATCCCCTCAAGTACTCCGCAGCCGGCGAGTGTATGACCGATAGCAGCCTTTATGGAAGAAACAGGGATATCATAAGCTTTTTCGCCAAAAACCTGCTTTATCGCCATAGTTTCATAAAGATCATTAAGAGTAGTGGAAGTGCCGTGGGCATTGATGTAACCAACTTCAGCAGGAGCTATACCTGCATCTTCAAGGGCGCATCTCATGGAGTACGCCATACCCGCACCGTCTGCCTGAGGAGCAGTAAGGCTGCTTGCCTCACAGCTTATGGAAGCACCTGCAAGTTCGCAGTATACCTTAGCGTTTCTTGACCTGGCGTGTTCCTCAGATTCCAGAACTATCGTGCCTCCGCCCTCTCCCATGATGAAGCCGTCACGTTTTTTTGTGAAAGGCCGGCTCGCCTTATCAGGGTCAGGATTAAAGGACATTGCAAGAAGCTGGTTGAATCCCTCAAGCACTGCGTCATTGACCACATAGGAAAGTCCGCCGACTATAATCATATCGCAGAGCCCTGATTGGATAAGGTGCTTACCGAGAGCCAGCGCATATCCCGATGAGGCGCAGGCAGTACTCATATTGAAGGATGGTCCTGTGATATTGTGCTTGATCGCTATCATAGCAGGTATCTCACTCTGCATACGCTTCAGAGTTATATGGGACTTATTCTCTTGCTCCACGCCCTCGTAGGTATTATCTGCAAGTCCGAAGATAATGCCTATCCTTGAACGATCAAGGGCAGCGAAATCAGCACCGCAGTCCTCAATAGCTTCGCCTGCGGAGGCAAGTCCCATTCTTACGGCTTTGGTAGTTGCGCTGAGCATACGTTTTTTCCAGTACTTTGAAGCTACCTTCTCAAATGAGTCATCAACTTCGGCTGCAACTGTTGTATCATGGTTTTCTGCTGGTACACGGGTGATAGTCCGCATACCGCTTTTACCTTCGATCAGTGCATTCCAGTAATCCTGTACATTGTTTCCAAGTGCTGTTACAGCGCCAAGACCTGTTATAACTACTTTTTTCATTCCACTACACCTCTTTCATTGCTCTCCCCTGTGGGATCACGAATAATATTTTTCCAATAGATCCGAATCATATCTGTAAGATTCAAAACCTGTCTTCTCATATAGTTTATCCAGTGCAGATACAAGCCTTTCCGCACCGTATTTTCTGTACATATCAGGCAGAGTATCGGCTGTGCCGAGAGTGCTGCTTACCGCTTCGAGTAGAAGATCGGGTCTGATCCCTGATTCTTCAAGTGCAAAAGAAGTTTCAGCAAGGATAAATGCAGCCATATAGATCTGTGCATCATCGCAGATTCCGACACTTTCCTGCTCCTGACTGCTGATAAAGCCAAGGAAACTCCGTGAATTATCAGGACAACCCTGACTGAGCCAGTATTTCATCTTATCACAGCCGTATCCGAGAAGCTGCGTATTGCGTTCTAAGCGGAAATTTCTCTGATTTTCAGCCATAAGTCCAAGTCCGACGCTGTCGAGTATATCAAATACACCTGCTAAGGCGTACATATTTTTCAATGAATCCGAAAGTGCCTGAACGGAAGTATGAAAATATTCACAAAGATATATGCCGTGGGAAACCATTGCGGAAAGGATCTGATTAAGGTACACATGATAATCACCGTTAAATCGGATACACCTGCGTCCGCAGTCATTCACAAAGCTTTCAGCAAACTGCATTGCTTCATCTGAAGTATTATCCAAAAGGTTAAGCTCCACAAATTCAGCCAGCTTGACAGGGTAGAAAAAGTGCATACCCATGCATCGCTGCGGGTTTGAAACACCCTCGAACACCTTTTCTATGTTCAGCGAGGAAGTGTTAGTCATAAGCTTGCAATTATCCGAAACTATGTCTGCTATATTCCTGAAAAGCAGATTCTTTGCTTCAAGGTTCTCCGTGATAGTCTCGATCACCGCATCACAGCCACAAAGGTCAGCGGGATCACAAGTGAACCTGAATGCCGACTTCTTAGCTTCATAATCCTCCTGAGTCAGCTTATTACGCCGAAGCTGTTTATCAAGGATCTTTACTACATCGGCAGTATATTCTTCTGCACCGGAACGGACAAGTATCGTAAATCCAGCATTCTTCAGGTTATTGAAGAAAAAGGAGAAGATGTCTTTTCCCATTTTTCCGTATCCTGCAATTGCGATATTCATGTCATTCCCCCTTGTTCTTGTAAAGTGTGATATATCTGCGGTAGTCCGCAGGTGAGAATTCACCGCAGTCCTCCGAGATAAAGTCAATAAGCGAATAAGCCTCGGCAAGGCCTTGTTTTTTATCGGTGAGGATATCTCCCCAGCCTAGCGCACAAGCCTCCTCAGATGGAAAAAGTCTGCCTGTCATAACAAGCTCATAGGCGTTCTTCATGCCGCAAAGTTCGATAGTTCTGGCAATTCCGCCAAGTCCGGGAAGTATTCCGAATGTAGACTCAGGCTGACCGATCCTCGCACCTTTCTCAACGACTCTGTAATGGCAGTTCAGAGCGATCTCGCTGCCTGAGCCTATGCAGAATCCTGAAACTACGCTTACTACAGGGAATGGCAGATCACGCAGAAATGTGAAATGACGCTTTTGTGTAACGTGGCTTTCCGGCAGTTTTCCCGCGGCATCGTCGTATAACTCCTTAGCAGTGCGCTCCTTAAGTGCATCAACATCAGCGCCGACACAGAAATGTCTTCCGCCGCCGCGAATTATCATACCTCTTATACCACCGCCCTCTGCTATCGCCCGAACATTTTCCATGACAGCCTCAAATTCCTCATGGAACTGAGTGGTCATAAGGTTGTTTTTTGGCGCATCCATCACAACGGATAGTATCCCGTTTTCGTTATTTAGCAGGATATCACTCATCATGCTCACCCCCTGCCGATATGTTTTATAAGTCGGTAAAATGCCCTTGATTCAGCATCAAGAATATCATTTATGCTGCCGTTTCTCGCTGTTACGAAACAGCTTGTAATTTCCCTGATTTGAAATGCAGTCTTGTCCTTGAACAGGTTTTCCGCATATTCACAGGCTTTTTTGGCAGGTATCACAATGTCGAAAAACTTTGCGATATCTGCATATGGTTCATCAGATGCAAGCGCTGTGATATACGGCAGATCAGAGAAGAAACTGACCTCTTCTGCTTCGTCACCTGCCCGCATACTGCCATTATCATGTACAATGAGCAGGCACGGCTCGCCGAGGTCTGCACTGGTAAGTTCTGAAAGCATATCTACTTTGCTTACTTCTGTATATAATTCATTTTTTATGATCTTCATCTGTCTCACGCCCTAATATTTCCCGTACCTCATCAGGGATACTGTGTATCACTCTCTCATGGTTTACGAAAACTATCTTACCCTTTATTTTGCAGGATAGAACATCGGTAGTGTTGTTAATGATCTTGTGTTTGCAGATAATCATATCGCCATCAGAAGTGAACTCGGACTCGATACGCACCTCATCCAGCAGTTTAAGTTCGTGCATATACCTCTGTGAACACTCCATAAGCACGGGGAATATATTTCTATCAATAGTGTACTCCATAAGTCCGTTTATTTTGAAGAAGTTCCAGAGTGCAGCTTCAGCGTACTGCAAGTAAACTGCGTTGTTCACATGACCGAACGAGTCGAGTTCATAACCCCTGACTGTCAGGTTGTACACACATTTGCTCATTTTCCGAAAGCCTCCTCCAGTGTCGCTTCAAATGCTCCGAATGAGGGGTCAGAATGACCGTCAACAGCACGGTTCAAAGTATTTATCACCGCATTTATCTGGGTGAGGCTAACTGACGAAACTATATCCTCAGCAAATTTCAATGCCTCAGGAAGAGCATCCTTTTCCTCGGTAACTTTTGTGACAAGTCCCATAGAGAGCGCCTTATCAGCGGAGAGCATTTCGCCCTGAAGGATCATTTGCAGAGCCTTTTCCCTACCTACGATCCGTGAAAGCCTTTCCATTCCACCCATACCCGGTACTACTCCGTGAATGACCTCGGTAAGTCCAAGGCGTGCTTTAGATGAAGCTATGCGGAACTGGCAGCTCATGGCTATTTCAAGTCCGCCGCCGAAGCAGCCTCCGTTGACAGCTGCCACAGTTACTATCGGAAGATGCTCGATAGTATCCAGCAGTTTCCTACCCTTTTTAAGATTATCGGAAATACTGCTTACATTGGCCGCATCAAACAGCGACACATCAGCACCGTGGGAAAAATGCCTGCCCTTTCCCGTGATGACCAGTGCCTTGGTCTGCGGATTATCCTCCAGCCACGCAAGAAGTTTCTCACGCTCAATGAATTCGGGCTCTGATATAAGGTTCTTCGCACCGTTCTCAATGGTGAGTAATGCTATGCTGCCTTCGGAATGGATCTCTGATAAAACTGAATTCACCGCTTATCCTCTTACTGTTCAACTATATCGTTTCCGTACTGATATACCTTACAGAACATATCTATAACATCATTCATGGTATTCATTGGTGTTTTCAGCATATATTTGCCGATGCTCTGAAGCTTGATGTCCATATCGAACTTATCAGCGGTCATTTCGATAAGCTCTACCAGCATCAGTGAATCGCTCTCCAGATCATCCTGAAGACTGGTATTTTCATTGATGGAAGCCTTATCTACTTCGCACTCCTCTGCATAATAATCAAATATCATATCCTTGATCTCAACTTTGATCTCGTTTGTAATTTCTCTCATTATGTTAACCTCCAATAAATGAATTTTTGCTGTTAGGTACAGCTTTCGGCTTTCAGAGCTATCTGCTTGAAAACTGAAAGTCACACCCGGCAGCTTTTGTAATGTTACATTGATAAATATTTAACGAACATGGATATAATTAAAAGCAAACTAGGTTCTGATCAAGAACAAATGTCATCGAAAGTGTACATTTTACACTTTCTGCCCACTCTTGAAAATTTACTGAGCGAGCCGTTTGCACTTATATCGAAAAACTCCGTTGCTCCAAGCTTTTCCAGTTCTTTAAGCGCAAGATCCCATCGCATCTGAGTGTACACATTAAGCCGGTTTTCTCGGGCGATCTGTTCAGCAGTATTGAGAACAGTTAAATCGAAAACAGATATCATCGGGTACTCCGGGTCATTGTATTTAAGATCATTGCAATAAGCTATGTATTCCAGCGAGTACTTTTTCATTATGGAATGATGGAAAGCTGTGCCTGTATTCAATCGGAAAGCTTTCAGCGCTCCTTCATTGGTGCAAAGTTCGATAGCTTTTTCCACAGCGCTTGATTTACCGCTTATCATAGCGTGGAACGTGGAGTTGCCGCTGCCTATGACCAGTTCATCCGTTGAGAACTCCTTGCTGAGCAGTTCTGATAGATCATCATAGGAGAATCCCACGATTATACCAGTATCAAGTTCTTCATGAGCCTCATCCAGCGCGATCAGCATAGACCGATGAGACTTTACGATATCCCATGCAGCCTCGTGAGGTATCGCTTTGAAGCATGCACTTGCGCTTACAATGCCTGAACTGTAGCCGATGCCGATATCGGGAGTTATGCCTTTGCTGATGCAGTACTCATATATCACCCTGTCGCAAATGAACGGCACAAGCCACTGCGCGATCTTCGAGTCGAAGCCCTGATTTTTTTCGATATCCTTATTCAGTCCCAGCTTTGTACAAGCAGTCTCGTAATAGAATGAATATTTATCCATAAGCTCAGGTGTAAGTTTTGCTAGTAACTTTTCATAACTTGGTCCGATACCATTAAACATAAATACTTTTTTAAACATTTATTAGTCTCCAGATCATTATAAAATTGATTTGATTTGCGTAATTCATTAGTGATAGAATCAGAGTTAGGTTGCTTTACGCCAAATTAAATGTATTGCTACTTTTATGTTATTTTTTACAATAATTGAATTCGCTTATCAAGCAGAGATTTCCTATTTTTAATTTATAAATGAAATGTCTGTATATAAATTATAACATTTTTTTCAGAAAAATGCAAAGCAAAAATTGCGAAATTTTGCGAATTATGCAACACCACCAAAATTTGATTAAAATATATGTCATTTCTGTGATGCTTTATAATTATTTTTTCGTGCTATTTCGCTGAATTACCATACCCATCAGTCATTCGCTCAAAACGTATAAGTATTTTAGCTTAATTTTACCACTTCACGATAGTTGATTTACAATTAAAAAACGCCTCTAAGAAGAGACGTTTTTAAACTATTTATTGCGGAGTTTCGTTGATGTAACATATGTAATATGATACGGTTCAACGAACCTCCGGGATATTATTTTTTTATGCGTTCATATACACAAAACCTGAGTTTCAGCTCATGGTGTACATCACAGCTTACACAATTGAATTCATTACGGCTGAACTCAGGAAAATATACATCGCCCTCATATTCGTCATAAAGCTCGGTGAGATACAATTTATCAGCATACCTGAGACCCTGTCGATATATCTCAGCTCCTCCGCAGAGGAAGATATGCCCTTCACTTTTACGATGAATGTACTTTTCCGCTGCTTTGATGGCTTCATCGAGGTTTTTGACCGTATTGAGCATCCTGCCTGTATAGTCTGTACTTCCTGAAACCACGATATTGTATCTTCCCGGCAGCGGTCTTCCGATGCTCTCGTAGGTCCGTCTGCCCATAATGACAGCACCGCCCTGAGTTCTATCTCTGAAATATTGTCTGTCCTCAGGTATATCCCACGGGATACTGCCATTTGAGCCAATGACGCCGTTAGCGGCAACTGCCGCGATAATGCATATCATTGTTTTTGCAGCTCAGCAAGGAGCTGTGAAACTGTCTTTCCGAATATCGGATGTCGGTAGTAGGGTGCAATCTCAGCTGCAGGTGCAAGTACGAATTCTCGGTTGTGCATATCAGGATGAGGAATTATCAGTTCCGTATCGGAAATCACTTCATCATCATAGAACACAATATCCACATCAAGCGTGCGCGGGCCCCAGTGTATCTCACGCCGACGGTCAGCCGCATTCTCTATGGACTGCGTAAATTCAAGCAATCCATGAGGGCTGAGCATCGTTTCGCATATCACCGCACCGTTCACAAAATCATCCTGTTCTGTATAACCGTAAGGCTTTGTTATAATAAGCTGCGAGCATTTTGCATTTCGTACATAATGACTTTTCTGCAGCTTTTCAATGGCGTTTTCCAGGTATCCCCTGCTGTCACCCATATTTGAACCGAGAGAGAGCAGAACTCTGTGCCATCCCCTGTGTATCTTTACAGATACGGAATTGAAATCCATATCTATAGGAGCTTCGGGCTTGCGAACCTCCATATCCATTGCTCTCACAAGGTGGAACTCCAACAGAATAGCTTCAGCAACTTTCTGTGCGGCAGTCTCTATCAGCTTGTAGGTATTTTCAGTCATTACCCTTTCAATCAGTGCGCAAACTTTACTGTAATCCACTGAATTATCAAGGTCATCATTCTTTCCTGCTTTTTCCGTATCCACATACAGAGCAGCATTGATATAGAAATTCTGTCCGTTTATATTTTCATGTTCAAAAACACCGTGATGTGCAAATATCTTCAGTTCTTCAATATTTATTTTATCCACGCTTGTATCCTCTCATTATCGCCTGTGTCATTTTAACTGCTCTGAGATTTTCCTTTACATCATGAACACGGACAAATGCAGCACCACGCATAACTCCTACGACGGTCGTTGCTATAGTACCCTCTACGCGCTGATCACTTGGAAGATCAAGCGTAAGTCCGATCACTGATTTTCTGGATGTTCCCAACAGTACAGGATATCCCAGCTCATTTTTAAGTATATCCAGACGGTCGATCGCTTCAAGATTGTTTTCCAAAGACTTTGCAAAGCCAACACCGGGATCAAGAATAATTGAATCATCAGAGATACCCGCTCTCTTAGCAATATCAACAGAACCACGCATATCATTTATAAGATCATCCATAAAGCAGTTATAGTTCATATCATCCCTGTTATGCATCAGGCAGCAGGGCAGACCTGTCTTCGCAATTAACTCTGCCATTTCACCATTGTCATATTTAAGTCCGTAAATGTCATTGAAAAGATCAGCACCTGCTTTTGCAGCAGCAGATGCGACTTTGTATTTGTATGTATCGATCGATACAGGAACATCGAATCTTGCTTTTAACGCTTCAATAACAGGTACTATCCTGCTTATCTCTTCATCATCGCTGATACGTACAAATCCCGGTCTTGTGGATTCTCCGCCAACATCAATGATATCAACACCCTCTGATATCATTTCCTCTGCATGAGAAATTGCCTTTTCGATACTGTTGAACTTTCCGCCATCCGAGAAGGAATCAGGTGTAACATTGAGGATGCCCATAATATAGCATTCGTTTGCCATATCAAATTCTCTGTTGCCAATTTTCATTATTATACCTCTATTTCCAAATTCATTTTATCTTTCTGCCATTTACACTGCGACCTTGCATCACATTCAAAGCAATTTCGCGAGAGCTTGTCAGCTTTACTGAATATAGCTTCCGGTGTATCAGGCTGCAGATCTGTCTTACGATGTCCTGCAATTAAACTGATGATCTTTTTACTGATCTCACACGGACAATCTATGCTGTCAAGTATCTCAGCTGCTGTCGTCTGACTTGCAATATCATGGTCTAAACCATCGGTATACTCCTGTATTCTGCCGATATCGTGAAGAAGTGCGGCTGAATAGATGATATCAGCAGAGAGCTTGATACGCTTCTGCCCACAAAGTATCATTGCGATTCTTGCAACGTTAAGAAAATGCTCCATATTATGACGACAGAAGATCCTGTCTTTTTCGAGCTCACACAGTCTGTGGAGCTGATCCTGATAGTATTCGTTTTTCAGTATGCGGTTGGCATATTCAAGTTTCATTTCATTGACCAGTCCCATAAATAGATTTATACTTTAACATTATAACACAAAACTATATAAATAGCAACATTGATTTTCGTAAAAGAAACAACTAGAAGCTCACGTATTTATAGAGTTTGCATAAAAAGCTTTGTCGGAGTGTTCGGACGAATAGAACAAACAAAACAAATGGAGCGTAACCTCATCGGCACGCTCCATTTGCTATTTTTATCTTGTAAGCATTATGCTGATTGTAATAATATCACTGTCTGCCTTTGCTGATATTTTTCCTCCGTACCAATGGGCATGTTTGATTTTCTTATTCCCACAAACGTAATAAATATGTTATTTGGTTCTGCTGTTTTAGTTCCGATTACTTTCTGTATAGTTGGAAGATTTTATGATAAAGGTGAAGATAGTCCAATTAAAGGCAGCTTATTGTTTTTGCTTTTCTATACGATACATAATGGCTTGGTGTATTTAGCGTCTTTAGCTGATTTTGCATGGTTGGCAAACATTGGAATAATGCTTTCATATTTAGCAGCACTTTTGGCATTTGAAAAACTGATGTATAAGGTGCGGAATTGCGGAGTAGTGGTGTAAGGAGATATTTTGTTTACAAGTAAGCGTTGTACCATCAATCAGGAACAACGAATATATGATGAGGTAGAATGAATATATCATTCTGCCTCTTGCTGAATATCATTTTTATTCGCAAAATTCACGAATATTGATTAATTACTTATTGACTAATTGTTTAATGTGTGGTATGATGAAAATGGTTAATTGTCGATTTTTCAACATAGTGGAATCTTTCCTAAACAAGATCGTCATGGCTACGATATCGATCACCAAAATTAATTACAATGACGGCGTTTTAAAGCTTTATATGGCGAGTTCAGCAATCTGTATTATAATTATAGAGGAAAATTATATATGATAAAAATGCCCTTATAAACAGAAAACGCCTTGTTTGTAAGCAAGACGTAATCAGGAATTCTTTCTATATGATGCATGGAACTTAAATCACGATAGAGCCGTTTATTGTTTCAAAAAAGGTTTTATAAACGGTTATGTAACGTTTCTCTAATAATTGAATATATTTAAAAAATTGTTCTCTGTCTAAATTTTTGTTAAGAAAACTTAGTTTTGCTATCATTTGGCGTCTTTTCTTAACTAATTTTTCACGATTGATTCCAGTAATTCTGATAGTTTCTTTACCTCTTTCGTTTTCTTGAATAGCTTCATATTCACCGGTATGAATATTAAAAGATAGATAGAGAGATATATCATCTTTGCTGGGGTCAAGTAATAGATCATTCCATTGGCTCTTTTTATATGTCGTATTGCAAATTTCACAGCAATAATGGAGATTGTCCCAGACAAAAGAAAGTTCCGGATATAAACTTTTAGGTTTAAAGTGCTCAATAGCTCCATATGAAACCAAAGAAATAGAACCCTCACAGTAACAACAACACCCGTTATACATGTTTTTTAGTGATTCTTTTATTTCACGTTGATTATATTGGTTTTTATATTTATCATTAACTTTAGAATAATCACCATTGTTAAGTGCGATTTGTTCTATGAGTTCTGAAGTCCATTTTTCATAGTTATCAGATAAAATTTTAGGCTGAGTGATTCTATTAACTTTATGCATTTGACTTTCCATTCCTTATTTCGTCAGCTATTGCATTCATTTTAGCAATTTCCAGTGTTGCATCCTCTTCAGGTAAGCTGTTTAACAATATGCTTTCTATATTATCATATTTTTTCAATTCCTCTTCCGATGCTGTTTTGTGAAATTTTTTCTTCGTAATCTCCATAAATTCTGCTATCATTTCAGTAAATTCAGGATTCCTTTCCGGAGAACCCATTACTGTTCGTAGAACATCGTTGATCTGCCAGCCGTTGAAAGACCTATTAGTGGCAAGGTCGTCAGTTTTTTGATTAAGATCTATAATATTAATATTTTCTGTTGAAGAGATAATTATTGGTGAATGAGTAGAAACAATGAACTGAACATTTGGGAATACCTCTTGAAGCGTTTGAAGAACCATCCACTGCCACTTAGGATGTAAATGAAGATCTATCTCATCTATAAGAACAACGCCCGGGGTTTTCTTATATGCTTTTTCAAGTAAATTAGGGTTAAGCATAGACATTCTGCAAGCAATTTCTAACACCAAACCTGTTAAGGATTGATATCCTGAACTAAGAAGATGAATAGGGAGATTGTTTTTTCCATCACCATATGTGAGTTCATTGCCATCGTAGACAACGGTACCCTTTACACCCGTCATTTTATATAAAAATTCAGAAATAGCCATCTTTGCCGATTCAAATTCACGGATAGGTTTATTTTTCTTAAGTGAAATATAATCCATCCTTTTAAACCAGTCAGTGATAAACTTTATATTAGATGTGTTCTGGAGACAATCGGAATATCCAACACTTCTAGTGTATTTTTCATGAAAAACATCATTTTTCTTATTTTTGGCTTGATTCCATGGTCTGGAAGCACTTTGATACAGGATAATTGGGAGATTTTTATTAGGATCATTATAAAGTTCCAATGCTTCTTTGTCTATTTGATGAGGTGTTGTCGATGTTTTGCTATCACTAACTTTTCTTTTATATCTTTTCCATGTAAAATCTTTATTGTTTTCACCTGTGTTAAGCTCAACGGATACTGTGACTGTTATTTCAAAGGGAATCTGAGATAAAGAACTTCCATCGCCAATATCAACACTAATACGAGTAAAGTCGTCCGCATGAAAACTTCTGGTAGCAACATCAGGTACCCCGGCAATAAATCCACCTAAAGCAATAGCAAGTGATTCCAGTATAGCTGTCTTTCCGGTGCCATTATCACCTATTATAACATTTAAACCGGGCCGAAAAGAATATTCCGAATGCTCTATATTTCTGACATGATCCATAATTAATTTAGTAACTTGCATTTTTACACCTCTTCTCTGAATTATGTATATCTTTCCCTATTTATAATTATATACTATACAGTAAGTTTTGTCAAGAAATAAACTGTTTAATCCTTTTTTCAAGATTGAATAAATAATAATTGTACAATTATTGGAAAGAAAATAAAAATTAATAACGCCCTTATAAACAGAAAACGCCTTGCTTGTAAGCAAGACGTAATCAGAACCTCTGTCCACTCGTGGCGGGTGAGCTATCATGAAACTTTTTCACTTTTTCACGACCCTGCACAGCAGGTAGAGAAGTTTTCTTCTCATGTTTATATTATACATTTTTTTAGTGTAGAAATCAATATATCATTACAGATTGAAAAGATGGCTTTACAGAATGAAAAGAACATTTATGGTAAAGGCAAAAAACGAAAAAATCTATTTTATTCTTAATAATATAACATTAACTACTGTCTTTGCATTGAATATTTAGAAATTTTCAAAAAAATCTATTGACATATAAATGTTATTCGATTATAATAAATAGTAGATAATGATACCGAAAGGAGGAAGAGCTAACGCTCTGTTATATTATGCTTGAATTATTTAAGGTTAAAAATTTTATGTCTTTTCGGGGAGTATCCTATTTAGATATGAGAGCAAGTGTTCTTAAACAGCATCCGGCACATATAATAGAAACCCAAAAAAGATATGCTGATGCAAAGAATGGTCTTTTGAAAACGGCAGTCATTTACGGCGCTAATGCATCCGGAAAATCTAATTTGATCTCAGCATTATATTCAATGAAAATGTTCATACTATCGCAAATATATGATAACTCTCATTCAGAAAAAGACCCTTTCAAACTCGAACCTTTTTCTCTGTGTACTAAAAATGATACAACGGAGTTTGAAATCGTGTTCCGTTACAAAGAATGTCGTTATCAATACGGATTTGAGATCATGATTTCTGATAACGAAAACAAAAAAAACGTTCAAAAAATCACAAGCGAATGGTATTACATTGATGAGCGGAAAGTGTTTGATCGCACTCTAAATGATGTGAAGTTCGGAAGTAAATACGAAAGTATACTTAAAGATTACAAGAAAATTCCTTCAGATCGTTTATATATATCTGTCCTTGATTATTTTCTTGACGACTCAAATAAAAGAATTATTTCTGATTTAATCACGTATCTAAAAGAGCATTTTTATGTTTTTGCCGTTCCGCTCATTGATTTTCCTGTAAAAAAAACAGGTACCTTCGCTTCAATTTCACAGAGACTTATCGAAGACGAAAAATATCGCAAAAAAGTGGTTTCTTATTTAAAGCAAATTGATGTAGGAATAAATGACCTTGTTGTTAGTGATGACAATGGTTTCAATCCGGAAAGCGGAGATATTGAAGATCATAAAACCGTTAAAAGTGTTCATGCAAAGTTTTCAGCTGAAGGAGATTTTGAAGAATTCACTGAATTTGATTTATTTGAGGAATCTTCAGGTACTCTGCGTTTCCTCGCATATATACAGCGTATAATAGAAATACAGGAATCCGGCGGTATTTTCATTATAGATGAACTTTCAGATAAACTACATCCACTACTCACCAAATTTATTATAGACATTTTTCAATCAGAGAATAATCGTTCAACTCAGTTGGTCTTTTCAACGCACGATGTATTTCAACTGACGAAAGAACAGTTCAGAAGAGATGAGGTCGTATTTGTTGATAAAAATCATAAAGGCGAATCCAATGTTTTTTCTCTGGCTCAGCTTAAAGCCAGAGAAGATTCATCCTTTAATAAAGATTATATCAACGGTAAATATGGTGCGATCCCAATTTTTAAAACCATGTCAGAGGATTTTGAATAATGGGAAGGACAGTATTATTATCACGAGAAATCGAGCAAAAGCCACTGTATATAGGTAAAAGTCTTATATTTTGCGAAGGTTGCACTGAAAAAAAATTATTTTCAATTCTTTAAGAAACGCATTAAAAATAAATATTCTAATATTGTAATTGAAACAGAAACAGTTGGTTCAAACGCTCGTGCAGTATATAATTATGCAGAAAGTTTTCTACATGACGGTCAAAATGCTTCTAAATATGCAGCATACAATAAATATCTGGTGTTCGATTGCGATGCTCCGAAAGATATCCTCAATGTTATAGCCGATGCTAAATCATCAGCTAATCAGTATCACCTGTTGATTTCGAGCTTGCTCTTTGAATGTTGGCTGTTGATGCATATCGAAACACTACCTGCTACTCCATTAAGAAAAAAAGCTATCGGAGATAAACTTACTGACTATCTTAATTTAGATGATTATGAAAATCATAAAAATGATGAGGGTATAATCGCCAAACTAATTAAAGATGAAGGAAACCTTTCAAATGCTATTAAAAATGCCAAGGATTTATGTCTGAAATATCAGACTGAAGGAGAAACAATTGAAACTATAATTGATAAATACTTACCATATAGTGAGGTTTATGAGTTTGTAGAGCAACTTGCTATTGCCGCATCAATATAACATTGTTTGGATTTTTTCACAATAAAGGGAGATAACCTGTAAAAAAGTTATCTCCCTTATTTCTTTACTTACTTTCTTCTTCCTTGTTAAAACGCTCATTAAGATGTTCATTTCTTCCGTTCATCATTATCTCAGCTATTGCCTCTATTTTAGCAATTTCCAGTGTTGCATCCTCTTCAGGAAGATTGAGAATAAGTGCTTGTTTTATTTTATCATATGTTTGCAAATCATCTTCTGTAGCCGTTTTGTAGATTATCTTTTTTATGATTTTTTTGAACTCTGTTATCATTTTAGCGAATTCAGGATCGCTTTTTGAGAATTTCATCATATATTTCCTTTTTCTTTACTGAAATATTCCTCAAGAAGTTTTTGAGTAAGTTCATCAAGTTCATTCTCCGTCATATTTATCGCATATTTTTCGGATACAGAACAGTAAACCTTATTTTTGTAAGCCTTTTTAGACTTTGGCTTGTCCGGAGCATTCAGGATCTCTGTTATTTCTTCGGCAGTTATTTCGTCCTGAAGTTCATTTATATAC
>Ga0129310_1001097_pt1 | contig 25736 bp, 23 predicted proteins | sample Go1ome_2_FD_94433 | JGI IMG/M metagenome (GOLD analysis project Ga0129310, IMG submission 94433) | Western lowland gorrila individual fecal microbial communities from Wisconsin, USA - Go1022A metagenome | ecosystem: Host-associated > Mammals > Digestive system > Large intestine > Fecal | place... | reverse complement strand
TTTGTCCTATAACCCTTCTTCCGCCTGCCTGCTGTCTGTTCATGAAGTTGAAACGGATCAGCCCTGTAATCCAGCCGACTGGCGAATCATGTCTTCTACAACGATGTCATAGATTTCACCGATGGAATTACAGTATTCCAATATTTTCCAAGGTTCATTTGTGTGAAAATGGATTTTGATCAGATCCTCATCACCGGCAGCAATCAGGCTGTTTCCCTCGAAATGTTCCGTAATATAATCCGATATGGCATCCTCATCAAGGTCCTGATCTCTACGGTCGATCAGAAGCTGTGTGTCATAACGGTAAGCAAACTGGTCGTCCTCTGCATCAATGCTGTTAATTGCACCCATCTTAATATCCTCCGATTGTTTTATCTGCTGTAAAAACAAGTGATTTATCCCCTTTAATGAGGAGTGCCCAGACACCTTTCGGCGCCCGGGCTTATTATGAAAAAATATATTGTGTACACTTGCTTTGTTTATGAAATCAGTATAGCAATGAATTATGAACAAAATATGAACAACGGATGAATAGTTAGTTAATATTGATAAAATGATAAAAATAATCAGAAGATCATAGTGCAAAATGCACAAAAACGAAATTTCTTGAGCAGAAGCCTCTTTTATGCTAAAATCTAAATATCTAAGTTCTATTTTATAGGGAGTCAGGCAGATCGGAAGGAGCTTTTTAAGCAGTGTTCCACATTGGAGGAAAGAAAATGGATAGCTTTATGGATAAGATTGCACAGAAATTCACGGCACAGGATATGATCAAGGCAAATTCGGCAGCGGAAGAAAAAGAGATGAAACGTCTCAGAATGCAGATTGCAGAGTACGATGAACGTTTACAGGAAATCAGGAAACTGAATCTGAAGAATCTGGAACTGGCAGATCAGCTTCAGTCCCTGATGACACAGGGGCAGGAAAAAGTGGAGGCGCTTCAGCTTGCTTCCAAAGATGCGGGCAGTGTGGAATGGGAGAATCTCGAACAGCAGATGCAGGCGCTTTCACAGGCATTGGAAACCCAGAATACCAAAATGGCAGAACTGTCCGATCAGATTATGGATCATGTACATAAAGAGGATGTCAAGGTATATCGTAATGTACAGGCGGCAGTGGCAGAGGAAAATAAAACTCTTTCTGACAGCATGTTGAAAGAAATCGGCAAAAAGACAGGGGCAGTTAAGGCGGCAGTGGTTCTGGGAGCAATCACGCTGGCATCTTCTCTTGCGAGTGTCGGTTTCTGGGTATGCTGGCTGCTGGGGGTATTTTAATGGAAAAACAGGATTGGCGTCCGGGAAATATGTTGTATCCGCTTCCGGTGGTTCTGGTAAGCGTAGCCGATAAAGAGGGAAAATCCAACCTTTTCACAGTTGGCTGGACAGGTACGATCTGTTCGGATCCGGCGATGGTTTCAATCTCTGTACGTCCGAGCCGTTACTCTTATCATATGATTGAAGAAACAGGAGAGTTTGTGATCAATCTGACGACAGAGGAACTGGCTTATGCAACGGATTATTGTGGTGTAAAGAGCGGCAGGGATGAGAATAAATGGGCCGGTACGGGGCTGACTCCGGTTCCGGGAACAAAGGTAAGCGTACCGTATATTAAAGAAAGTCCGGTAAATATCGAATGCAGGGTTACACAGAAGATCCGACTTGGAACACATGATATGTTTCTGGCAAAAGTTGAGATGGTACATGTCAGTACAAAGTATATGGATCAGAAAGAACGGTTTCATTTAGAACAGGCAAAACCGATTGTGTATTCTCACGGAACTTATTATAGTCTGGGAAAAGAAATCGGAACATTTGGATACAGTGTGAAAAAGAAAAAAAACAGGCGATGACCTATTTCGGTTCATCGCTTGTTTTTTGCTGATAGAAGGTGCCGCGGACAACAGCACCTTTTCCGTAGCGTGCCCGTATGGAGTCCAGTGCTTCATCCAGTTTCCTCTGCTTCGATGAGGTTTCCTGCGTAAGATCGAACAGACTCATTTGTATGGGCTCACAGGGATCACTCAGCTTGGTGGTACGAAGACCGAGTAACCGAATCGGTTTTTTATCCCAAAGCTCATCAAACAGTATGCATGCTGCTTTGTAAAGACGGTCTGTCTGATCGGTTGGCCTGTCCAGAGGCATTTGATGAGAGACGCAGTGAAAAGAAGCATACTTGATCTCAATGCAGACAGAGCCGGCAAGCTTCCTGCTTTTACGCAAACGCCCTGCGACTGATTCGGAGAGTGCTAAAAGTGTTTCTTTTGCGGAAGCAGAATCGGTAAGGTCCTGTGGGAGCGTTGTAGAGTTTCCGATTCCTTTTGCTTCTGTCTGTACAGTAATTACTTTGGAATCATCAATGCCGTTTGCATAGTTCCAAAGTGTCTGCCCATGGCTTTTCAGATGCGCTGTAATAATGGAAGGGTCACTTTTGGCCAGATCACCGATTGTACTGATACCCAGCTTTCGTAGTGTTGCAGCACTGGAGTGCCCGCATAGAAACAACTTATCGATTGGAAGGGGCCACATTTTTTCACAAATTTCATTCCGGTATAAGGTGTGAACCAGATCGGGCTTGCGAAAATCCGATGCCATTTTGGCAAGCACCTTCCGGTCAGAGATCCCTATATTTACAGTAAAACCAAAGGTATTTCTGACGGAATCTTTGATGATGGCGGCAGCCTGTTTGGGACAGCGGTAATTAGGAGCAATGGGACTGTAATCCATATAACATTCATCCACACTGACCTGCTCGATATCGGGGCAAAAAGAGGCAAGATGCGACATAAGTGCTTTACTGTACCGGCTATAGAGCGCATGGTCAGGAGGAGCGATCACGAGATTCGGGCATTTTTGCAGTGCATGAGCGATCGGTTCGCCGGTCTGTATGCCGTACTTTTTGGCCGGAATGGATTTGGCAAGAACAATGCCGTGCCGTGTGGAAGAGTCACCGCCGATGATAGCAGGAATGCTGCGAAGATCCATGCCGGTTCCGGTCTTCAGATTTTCCGTGGAGGTCCAGCTCAGATAGGCAGAATTTACATCAATATGAAAAAAAACAGTTTGCACGGGAACCTCCTTTCACAGCGGACGTGTTTTGTAATGGTTTATCACGGTATTGATACTTTACAAGAATAAAAAATCTTGTTAGAATAACTTTGTTACGAAATTATTACAAAGAAACGTTGGATTAAAGATGAAGCATATTACAAAATATTATAAAAGACTGCGTGCAACGAAAATCCAGGTGGTTCTTGCCGCAATCGCGATATATGCATTATTCCTTCCCTATTATAACAGATTGGAAAGCCACGGGAATAACTATTTTTCAGTGACGATCAATGGTATTTATGTAGGAAAAGTAGATGAAGAGGCAAAGGTGGATCAGTATATCAGAGAGGCAAGAAGACTGATCGCGATGACCTCGGAAGAACTTGTATTTATGGATACGGATGTTGATATAGAAGGTACGGAAGTTTATTTTGGTGTTATTGATGACGAAAAGAACGTCAAGGCACAGATCTATAATGCATTAAAAGGGACGATTCAGGAGACGATGCATCGTTCCTATACAGTAAAAGTAAATGAAACAACCGTAAATCTTGCCAGTTCAGAGGAAGTACAGCAGTTGTTGGATGCAGCGATCAGACAGTATGATCCGGACGGAAAATATGTCGCAAGCTTATCGTTGGATCAGAGCAGGGAATTAACGGTGCTGACACCCTATATTGAACGGGCACAGGACGAGGACGCACAGGAAGCTGCGGCGCAGGCCGATGAAAACGAAGTACAGACACAGGCGGGGATTGAACGGTATCTGACACAGGTAACGACTGATCTGTCCACGGAGAAAGAACTGGATTTTTCGGATTATGAACTGGGATTGTCCGATATCGGTTTTCGGGAAAATGTAGAGGTGGTTGAGGCATATCTGCCGGAAGAAGAATTGACGGATGTGGATCAGGCAATCAACCTGATTACCAAAGAACAGGAAGTACAGCAGTTATATACGATACAGTCCGGGGATACCTTATCAGAGATTTCCATGAAGTTTGATCTTCCGATGGAACAATTGATCGCCATGAATCCGGACAAGCTGCAGTCAGAGAATTCGATTATCCATGTAGATGATGAACTGGTGATCACGGTACCGGAGCCGGCACTTTCTGTAAACTGGGAAGAACAGCAGTATTATGAAGAAAGCTATGATGCGGATATTATCTATGTGGATAACGATAATTGGTACACAACACAGCAGGTAACACTGCAGGAGCCGGTTCAGGGTTATCACAAAGTAATTGCCAGCATTTCCTATCGTAATGAGGTGGAACAGAGCAGGGAGATCTTAAAAGAGGAAATTGTCGTAGAGGCAGTTCCGAAGATTGTAGAGAGGGGAACAAAGATTCCGCCGACCTACATCAAACCGATCGCAGGTGGTCATATTACTTCCGGATTTGGACGAAGAAATGCACCGACCAGGGGCGCATCCACCAACCATAAAGGCATTGACTGGTCAGTACCGATTGGAACAACGGTAGTGGCATCTTCATCCGGAACCGTAGCAAGAGCGGGCTGGGCAAGCGGTTATGGTTATGTTGTATATATCAATCATGCGGACGGCCGCCAGACGAGATACGGACATTTAAGTAAAGTGCTTGTCAGTGTCGGACAATATGTAACACAGGGACAGGTCATTGCCCGAAGCGGTAACAGTGGACGAAGTACAGGACCGCATCTGCATTTCGAAATGCTGATTGGAGGCTCGGCAGTGAATCCGCTGAATTATCTGCAATAATGGGTTGCAAGGTAAAAGCTTACAGAAAAAATACATTTACATCATGTTTTAGATGCGATATAATAAACGGAGTGGGAATAGGCAATAGTTTATTCTCGCTCCGTTTTTACAGGAACAGAAATGGACGGCATGCATATAATAGATATGCATATGTATAGAATAGATTGAGGTGCGTTATGGAACGATACGCAATTAAGGGCGGAACGCCTCTGGTAGGTGAGGTGGAGATCGGTGGTGCTAAAAATGCAGCACTTGCGATTCTGGCCGCTGCAATTATGACGGATGAAACGGTACTGATCGAAAACGTACCGGATGTCCGGGATACAAATGTGCTGTTACAGGCAATGTCCAGTGTGGGCGCAATTGTGACAAAAGTTGACAGGCACTCTGTCAGAATCAATGGGTCCAGGATTCATGATCTTGTGATTGAAGATGAATATATTAAGAAGATTCGGGCTTCCTATTATCTGATCGGAGCCCTGCTTGGAAAATATAAGCACGCAGAAGTACCGCTTCCGGGCGGATGCAATATCGGGATTCGCGCAATAGATCAGCACATTAAAGGTTTTAAAGCACTTGGTGCAGATGTGCAGATCGTACATGGTTCTATTGTGGCGCAGGCAGAACGTCTGAAAGGAACCCATATTTTTATGGATAAGGTTTCCGTAGGTGCGACCATCAATGTCATGATGGCAGCATCCATGGCAGAGGGGCAGACGATTATTGAGAATGCGGCCAAGGAACCGCACGTAGTAGATCTGGCAAATTTTTTAAACTCCATGGGAGCAAACATAAAGGGCGCAGGTACGGACGTAATTCGTATCAAGGGCGTAACAAAGCTGCATAAAACGGAATACACCATTATTCCGGATCAGATAGAAGCAGGTACATTTATGATGGCGGCAGCGGCAACCAAGGGAGATATTACTGTAAAAAACGTGATTCCCAAACATTTGGAATGCATTACCGCGAAATTATTGGAGATTGGCTGTGAGGTGGAGGAATCCGATGATGCAGTTCGTGTTGTGGCATCCAAAACATTACAGAGTACACAGGTAAAGACACTTCCCTATCCCGGATTTCCTACGGATATGCAGCCGCAGATGGTAGTAACACTCGGGCTTGCAAAAGGTATGAGTATTGTTTCTGAGAGTATTTTTGAGAACCGTTTCAAGTATGTGGATGAATTGATCCGAATGGGTGCAGAGATCAAGGTGGAGGGTAATACGGCAATTATTGACGGAGTATCCGGATATACCGGAGCAAGCCTGATAGCGCCGGATCTTCGTGCGGGAGCGGCACTTGTAATTGCGGCATTGTCTGCAGATGGTTTCTCAGTAGTGGATGATATTCAGTATATTGAGCGTGGATATGAAGAATTTGAGATCAAGCTCCAGAGCCTTGGAGCGCAGATCGAGAGAATCACCAGTGACAGTGAATTCCAGAAATTCAAATTAAAGATTGGGTGAAATTGCTGTCATAAATATCTTTTTGTTTGTCGCCGGCTAAGGATCAGAATGTGAAAAGGGCAGGCAGGGAACTTATTCCCTGTCTGCCTTTTTGTATGTCTCAAAAAAGTACTGCAGAAGGATCTTCAGAATCAGATAATTGCTTCAATATCAAGATCTTTTTCCTTGGAAAGATCGATAAAGTGGTTGCCGCATTTGATTGTCGGGTGAGCCAGATCATCCGGGTTAATGAAGATGATATCTCCTTCCACGCCATTTGTCAGGCGGACTCTGTTGAGCAGGTAAGTAGTGACTACGTTGTTGAGGAAAGTCAGATAATACTGCGGATCGTATTTTTGCAGTCCCTCTGACACAAACAGATCAATCACCTGGAACGGACACAACGGACCGCGATAGATTCTGGCGGATGTCATGGCATCATATACATCGGCAATGGCTACGATTTTTGCAAATTTGTCAATCTTGTGTCCGGGAAGACCAAGAGGGTATCCGGTGCCGTCACAACGCTCATGGTGCATGAGTGCTGAATTACAGATATGTTCATTGATCGGGTACTTCTTTAAAATCTTATAACCTTCCAGACAGTGTGTCTTTACAAGCTCATATTCCTGAGAGGTAAGCTTCGCGGGCTTCTTCAGCACGGTTTCCGGAATGACAAGCTTTCCAATGTCATGGAGAAGACCACAGAGTGTGGCAAGCTCCACGTCTTCCTTATGGAAGCGCAGCCAGCCGGCAAAGATATTACACAGCAGTGCAACATTCATGCTGTGAGCATAGGTCTGGTCATCATACATGCGCATATTTTGCAGCATGGTAAAAATATTGATAGAGTTTCCTGTTTCCGTATGGAGCAGATTAAGTGCCTCCCGTAACAGCATATCAGGATCGAGCGGAGCATTTTTTTCCACAATATCATTCAGATTTGTTTTCAAGTCCACCAAAGATTCGTCAAAACGGGCAATAAATTCCTTATATTCATGACTGGACTGCACTCTTTGCGCATAGGAAGGCTCTTCTGTAAAATTTTCTGCATGATGAATTTCATCCTCAACCTGAATGGAAAGAACAGAATAAAATTCCAGTTTTGTAATTGCTTTGTCCGTGAGAATAAGCCCCTTCGGAAGAATGAGCTGATCGTTATAGGTATAGACTTCCTCAGCCGTGATCATGCCGGGTATAAGTTCTTTGACGCTGATTCTTTTCATGCTGATTCCTTTCACTTAGGGTAACGTGATTTATAACAAAATTATAAGTCTTTTTGGCGGTATACTCAAGAACAAAAATTCTGCAGATAGGAAAAAATACTTTCACTTCAGTCCGATAAAAATTCCATAATACTGCCAATAAAATCCATTGACAGTATTATGGGGTTGATGTATTGTAATAGCAGATATGAAAATTCCATATTGTGCATCCGACAGAAATGCCGGAGATATTCTCTTATTCAGAGTGGTGGAGATACATAGGATCTGTGAAGCCACGGCAACCCCGATTGCGGAAGGTGCCAGCCTGAGCGAATATGCTGTTCTTACAGAACAGATCGAACAATAAGAGGGTTTGATTATCAACAGTCGAGTCCGCTTATCGTAAGCGGATTTTTTTTATGTAAAATGAAAGGACGAAGGAGAAAAAACATGGAAAAACATTTATTTACATCAGAATCTGTAACAGAAGGCCATCCGGACAAAGTGTGTGATGCCGTATCCGATGCCATTCTGGATGCCTGCATGGCACAGGATCCCATGAGCCGTGTTGCCTGTGAGACAGCAGCGTGCACAGGCTTTGTACTGGTTACCGGAGAGATCACAACAAAAGCCAATCTGGATATTCCGGCGATTGTCAGACAGACGGTCAATGAGATCGGCTATGATGATGCAAAAACAGGCTTTGACGGACATACCTGCGCGGTTATGGTAGCACTGGACAAGCAGTCCCCCGATATCGCAATGGGTGTTGACAAGGCTTTGGAAGCAAAAGAAAACAAGATGTCTGATAAGGAACTGGAAGCAATCGGCGCCGGAGATCAGGGTATGATGTTCGGATATGCAACCGATGAGACAGAAGAATACATGCCGTATCCGATCTCTCTTGCACACAAACTGGCATTACAGCTTACAAAGGTTCGTAAGGACGGTACACTGACCTATTTAAGACCGGACGGTAAGAGCCAGGTATCCGTGGAATACGATGAGAATGACAAGCCGGTCAGACTGGAAGCGGTTGTATTATCCACCCAGCATGATGAGAATGTAACACAGGAACAGATCCATGAGGATATCAAAAAATATGTCTTTGATCCGGTTCTGCCCCAAGAGCTGGTTGACGAAAATACAAAGTTCTTCATTAATCCGACAGGCCGTTTTGTAATCGGCGGACCGCACGGAGATGCAGGCCTGACAGGTCGTAAGATCATTGTAGATACCTACGGCGGATATGCAAGACACGGCGGTGGTGCTTTTTCCGGTAAGGACTGCACCAAGGTTGACCGTTCCGCAGCATATGCAGCGCGTTATGCAGCTAAAAATCTGGTGGCAGCAGGACTTGCTGAGAAATGCGAGATTCAGTTGTCCTACGCGATCGGTGTTGCGCAGCCGACCTCAATTATGATCGATACCTTTGGAACCGGCAAGCTCTCCGATGACAGACTGGTGGAGATTGTTCGTGAGAACTTTGACCTCAGACCGGCAGGCATCATCAAGATGCTGGATCTGCGCCGCCCAATCTACAAGCAGACATCGGCTTACGGTCATTTTGGACGCAACGATCTGGATCTTCCATGGGAGAAACTGGACAAGGTCGAGACACTGAAGAAATATCTGTAATCTGACAGGGATCACAGATTTCAAAAACAGGATGCAGAAGATGGGTTACCTCTTCCGCATCCTGTTTTGTTTGTGCTATAATTATGGCATAGTGTCGGTACCGTATGGCGGTCGTTTATGTGCCATTACAGGCTGCAACGAACGGGAGTGCGTCCGGGCAACGGACGGAAAAGCACCCGTGAACCAATAACACCCCAATACACCGGAATACGATACAGAAAGAGGAGAACCACGATGGCATTTGCACATCTCCATGTTCATACGGAATACAGTTTGCTGGACGGATCCAATAAGATCACGGAATACGTGAAAAGAGTCAAAGAACTTGGCATGACTGCGGCTGCCATTACGGATCACGGTGTCATGTACGGTGTGATCGATTTTTACCGTGCAGCAAAGGAAGCGGGGATTAATCCTGTGCTTGGGTGTGAGGTATATGTCGCACCGGGTTCCCGCTTTGAAAAAGAAGCGGGAGCAAACGAGGATCGTTATTATCATCTTGTGCTTCTGGCTGAGAATAATACCGGTTATGCAAACCTGATGAAGATCGTTTCCAGGGGATTTACCGAAGGCTATTACTATAAACCCCGTGTGGATATGGAACTTTTAGAGGAATTTCATGAAGGGATCATCGCGCTGTCCGCCTGCCTTGCCGGAGAGGTACAGCGTTATATCGCAAAGGGACTGACGGAGGAAGCCAAGAAGATCGCCCTGCGTTATCAGAATATATTCGGAAAAGGTAATTATTTTCTGGAATTACAGGATCATGGGATTCCTATGCAGCAGACAGTCAACATGGCATTGATGGCCATGTCAAAGGAACTGGATATACCGCTTGTTGCAACCAACGATGTGCATTATACCTATGCGGCAGATGCGAAGCCCCATGATATTCTCCTGTGCCTACAGACCGGAAAAAAACTGGCGGATGAGGATCGTATGCGCTATGAAGGCGGTCAGTATTACGTGAAAAGTGAGGACGAGATGCGCCTGCTGTTTCTGTATGCCATAGAAGCACTGGAAAATACCCAAAAGATCGCTGACCGCTGCCATGTGGAAATCGAATTTGGTGTGACCAAGCTGCCTCATTTTGAAGTGCCGGAGGGATATGATTCCTGGAACTATCTGAATAAGCTTTGTCAGGATGGTATGGAAGAACGCTATCCGGAGGATGACGGGACATTACAGGAGCGGCTTAAGTATGAGCTGTCCGTCATTCAGAAGATGGGCTATGTGGATTATTTCCTGATTGTATGGGACTATATCAATTATGCAAGAGAGCATGGCATTGCAGTCGGGCCTGGACGAGGCTCCGCAGCTGGCTCCATCGTTTCCTATTGCTTACATATTACCAATATCGATCCGATCAAATATCAGCTGTTGTTTGAGCGTTTCCTGAATCCGGAGCGTGTATCCATGCCCGATATCGACGTGGACTTCTGCTTCGAGAGAAGGCAGGAGGTCATTGACTATGTCACCGCCAAGTACGGTGCGGACAAAGTGGTACAGATCGTTACCTTCGGTACGCTGGCGGCAAAGGGTGTCATCCGCGATGTCGGCAGGGTCATGGATCTGCCCTATGCATACGTGGATAACATCGCAAAAATGATCCCGAACGAGCTGAACATCACACTCGCAAGGGCACTGGAGATCAACCCGGAACTGAAAAAACTGTATGACGGGGATGAAACCGTGCATGAACTGATCGACATGTGCAAACGCTTGGAAGGTTTGCCGAGACATACCTCTATGCATGCGGCGGGCGTTGTGATCTGCCAGAGACCGGCGGAAGAATTTGTGCCGCTGTCAAGGGGATCCGATGGCGCGATCACGACGCAGTTTACGATGACGACCATTGAACAGCTCGGACTTCTGAAAATGGATTTTCTGGGACTGCGTACCCTGACAGTGATACAGGATGCGGTGCGGAATATTGAAAAATACCGTGGGATCCATCTGGATATGGATGCGGTTGATTTTAATGATAAAGCAGTACTGGATTCTATCGGAACAGGAAAAACAGAGGGTGTGTTCCAGATCGAAAGTGCGGGGATGAAGAGCTTCATGAAGGAGTTAAAGCCCCAGAATCTGGAAGATATCATTGCAGGGATCTCACTGTATCGTCCGGGACCGATGGATTTTATCCCGAAATATATAGACGGGAAAGAACACCCGGATCAGATCACGTATGCGTGCCCGCAGCTCAAACCAATCCTGGAGCAGACCTATGGCTGTATTGTATATCAGGAGCAGGTTATGCAGATCGTGCGTGATCTGGGCGGCTACACCCTTGGACGAAGTGATCTTGTGCGTCGTGCCATGAGTAAGAAGAAGCAATATGTCATGGAGCAGGAGCGCAAGAATTTCATATACGGAAACGAAGAGGAGCAGGTACCCGGATGTGTTTCAAAGGGGATTCCGGCAGAGATTGCAAACCATATTTATGATACGATGATGGATTTTGCCAAATATGCATTTAATAAGTCCCATGCGGCATGCTATGCGGTGGTGTCCTACCAGACGGCATATCTGAAATACTACTATCCGGTGGAATATATGGCGGCGTTACTTACCTCCGTGATCGATAATCCGGGAAAGGTATCGGAATACATTCTGGTTTCCCGAAGCATGGGAATTGAGATCCTGCCACCCGATATCAACGAGGGAGAAGCCGGATTTTCCGTTTCCGGTAAGGGGATCCGTTATGCACTGACTGCGATCAAGAGTATCGGCCGCCCGGTCATTGATGCCATTATTGCCGAGAGAAAACTGGGCGGACCGTTCCGTAACCTGAAGGATTTTCTAAGCCGTATGAGCGGAAACGAACGGGATGTCAATAAGCGGGCGATTGAAAACTTTATCAAGGCCGGGGCGCTTGACAGCCTGGGCGGCACCAGAAAACAGTTTATGTGCGTCTATGTGCAGATCATGGACTCCCTGAATCAGGATAAGAAGAACAATATGGCAGGGCAGATGTCCTTATTTGATCTTGTTTCCGAAGAGCATAGAGAAGCGTTTGAGGTAAAAATGCCCGATGTCGGAGAATACCAGAAGGAGATGCTGCTTGCTTTTGAAAAAGAGGTGCTGGGTGTCTATGTCAGCGGTCATCCGCTTCAGCAGTACGAGGCTTTCTGGAGCCGTCATATCAGTGCAAAAACCTCCGATTTTTATCTGGATGAAGAGACCGGTGCGACCGGTGTATCGGATGGAAAAAAAGTAATGGTTGGCGGAATGATCGCGGATAAAAAGATCAAATATACAAAAAATGATAAGGTCATGGCATTCCTGACGCTTGAGGATCTGGTGGGGAGCATTGAAGTTGTAGTATTTCCGCGTGATTATGAGAAAAATTCAGACAAACTGATCGAGGATGCAAAGGTTTTCATCTCAGGACGAGTGTCTGCGGAAGAGGATAAGGATGCCAAGCTGATCTGCGAGCAGATCACATTTTTTGAGGATATCCCAAGAAATGTCTGGATCAAGTTTCCGACAAAAGAAGATTATGAAAAGAACAGCAAGGAACTGGAGTCCGTGCTGTGGGAGCATGAGGGCAAGGACAGAGTCATCATTTATATAGAAGATATCCGCGCAAAAAAAGAATTGCCCGCAAACTGGAATATCGACGCGGATGATGAGATTCTGCAGGTGCTGGCAGACCGCTTCGGAGCGGAGAATGTCAGGCTGGTATAGGGGCAGTTCAATTGAAGGAGTTGTTATTTTGTTTTCAGGTATTAAAATAAAATCCTGTGTTGTCGCAGTGCTTGGCAGTGCGATTCTGGCATTTGGATTATACAATGTGCATTCTCTTTCGGGCGTTACAGAGGGAGGCGTGCTGGGACTTACGTTACTGTTGCAGCATGTATGCAATATTTCGCCGGCAATATCGGGACTTTTTCTGAATGTCTGCTGCTATGCACTTGGGTTTCGGACTCTGGGCAGGACTTTTCTGGTCTATTCGTTTATTGCAACAGCCGGTTTTTCCGGCACGTATAGAATCTGTGAATGGATCGGGCCACTGTTTCCGCAGATTGCAGACAAGCCGCTTTTGGCTGCTGTTGTGGGAGCTTTGTTTGTTGGTGTGGGAGCCGGACTGTGTGTGCGGATCGGCGGGGCACCGAGCGGAGATGATGCATTGGCAATGAGCCTCTCACACTTAACACATGCGAAAATCCAATGGATCTATCTGTTTAGTGATCTTGTAGTTTTAGGTTTGTCATTGGTGTATATCCCGCTGTGGCGGATTGTTTTTTCATTGTTGACGGTAATTTTGTCGGGACAGCTGATAGGGGTTGTACAGAATGCATCACTGCCCCCAAAAAGATAATTGCGCGATTACAGCGTATTTTTATTGAAAAGAGAAGAAAAACGCGTTAAAATGTGTTCAGTCGGAATACTGATACAGAGACAATCCTTGATTGTAGAAAGGGCATGGTTTACAGTATGGCAAAACAGATCAAGACAATCGGTGTATTGACAAGCGGCGGGGATGCGCCGGGAATGAATGCCGCAATTCGTGCGGTTGTAAGAAAGGCAATTGCAAACGGAGCAAATGTAAAAGGAATAAAAAGAGGCTATCAGGGTCTGTTAAATGAAGAAATCATTGATATGGACAGACATTCCGTATCGGATATTATCCAGCGCGGCGGAACGATCCTCGGTACTGCAAGATGTGCAGAGTTTAAGACGGAGGAGGGTCAGGCGCAGGGCGCTGAGATCTGTAGGAAACATGGCATTGACGGACTGGTCGTCATCGGTGGTGACGGTTCCTACCGCGGTGCACAGGCACTTTCCCAGCAGGGCATCAATACGATCGGTCTGCCCGGAACGATCGACCTGGATATCGCATGTACGGATTATACCATCGGATTTGATACGGCAATCAATACCGCAATGAGTGCGATCGATAAAGTCCGCGATACTTCATCTTCCCATGAGAGGTGCAGTATCATTGAAGTTATGGGAAGAAATGCCGGTTATATCGCATTGTGGTGCGGTGTTGCAAACGGCGCAGAGGATATCCTGCTCCCTGAGAAATATGACTATAATGAACAGAATATTATTAACAATATTATCAATAACAGAAAACGTGGCAAGACGCACCATCTGATCATCAATGCAGAAGGCATCGGACATTCCACTTCCATGGCCAGAAGAATCGAAGCAGCTACGGGAATTGAAACGAGAGCCACGATCCTTGGATACATGCAGCGTGGCGGTAATCCGACCTGTAAGGATCGTTTCTATGCATCCATTATGGGTTCCTATGCGGCAGATATTCTCTGCCAGGGCAAGAGTAACCGCGTTGTTGGTTATAAGCATGGCGAGTTCCAGGATTTTGATATTGATGAGGCACTTGCAATGCAGAAGAACATTCCGGAATATGAGTATGAGATCAGCCGGATTCTTTCTATGTAATAAAAAACAGTATTGTATTGGCAGTAAAAAGAAAAATCCACTTCCGGCGCCGGCGCCTGTATGGAGGCGGATTTTTATATAACAGGAAAGTACTTCCCATATGGAGAAAAATATGATCACAAGTGTAGCAAATAAGCGGGTGAAGGAACTCGTTGAACTGTCTAAAAAGGCAAAGGTGCGGGATGAAGCGGGTGTGTTTGTCGCAGAAGGAAGAAAAATGTTTTTGGAGGCACCGCCCGAACGGATTGCGGAGGTCTACATAGAAGAACATTTTCTGGAAAAGGCATCCGGGGATATCAGAAAAAAATTAGAGCAGACGTCCTATGAGGTCGTGTCTGAGGATGTGTTTTGTAAGATCAGTGATACCAAAACTCCGCAGGGAATCCTGTGTGTGGTACGACAAAAACAGTGGAAACTGGAGGAACTGCTGCATCCTGTGGGGGGCAGAAAACCACTATTGATGGTGCTTGAAGATATCCAGGACCCTGGAAATCTCGGTACGATCTTAAGAACCGGAGAAGGAGCGGGTGTCAGCGGTGTTATTATGACAGATCATACGGTGGACCTGTATCATCCGAAGACGATACGGGCTACGATGGGCTCCCTGTACAGGATGCCATACGTGGAAACGTCTGATATACAGGAAACACTGAAACAGCTGCAGGCAGCAGGAATCCGTGTGTATGCGGCACATTTAAGGGGAAAAGCATACTATGATCAGTTTGATTATACCGGAGGAACAGCGTTCTTAATTGGAAATGAAGGAAACGGACTGAAAACAGAAACAGCGGATGCGGCAGATAGTTATGTGCGGATTCCGATGGAAGGGCAGGTGGAATCGTTAAATGCGGCCATTGCATCAACGATCCTGATGTATGAAGCAAACAGACAACGCAGAAAATAGGAGGAGAACGAATTATGAAAATTGGGTTTATCGGACTTGGAAACATGGCAAAAGCAATCATCGGCGGACTTTTGCAGAACCATATTGTGGAACCACAGGATCTGATTGGCTCCTGCGCAACAAAGAAAACAGCGGATATGGTGAAAGAACAGTTTCACATGGAAACCTGTCTGGATAACAGACAGGTTGCGAAGGAAGCGGACATTCTGTTTCTGGCTGTAAAACCCCAGTTTTTTCCGGAAGTCATAGCGCAGATTAAGGAGGATGTTCCTTCGGATAAGCTGGTCATTTCCATTGCTGCGGGAAAAACGATTTCTTATATAGAAGAAACATTCGCACATCCGGTAAAACTGGCCAGAGCAATGCCGAATACACCTGCATTTGTACTGGAAGGCTGCACCGGAGTATGCTTCCACGAGTCGGTAAGCGCGGAGGAAAAAGAGCAGGTGCTTATGCTGCTTCGTGCATTCGGAAGGGCGGATGAAGTACCGGAACGGCTGATGGATACGGTCGGTGCGGTATCGGGAAGCTCGCCGGCTTATGTTTTTATGCTGATCGAGGCGATGGCAGATGCGGCAGTGGAAGGCGGCATGCCGAGAAAACAGGCATATGAATTTGCGGCCCAGGCGGTACTTGGAAGTGCGAAGCTCTTATTGGAGAGCGGAAAACACCCGGGTGAACTCAAGGACATGGTCTGCTCGCCGGGCGGAACAACCATCGCCGGAGTACGGATTCTGGAAGACCAGCACTTCCGCGGAACAGTCATGGAAGCACTCAAAGCGTGCATGGATAAGTCCAAAAAACTGTAACGGACACGGAATAAAAAATTAGTAGTTGTCCACAAAAAACAGTCATAAAAACAGGACCAAGTTTATATAATAGTTACAAAAATGTGAACTTGACAAATATTTTAAGCTCTGATATTATATTTGCCGTAATAAAAGTTAACAAATTTGTAACAAACGAAACACGAACGCAACATATTGTGGTCTGTTTCTAAATCTTGGAGGTTTTTATGAAAATGATGCGCAGATGGCTGCTTTGTTTTCTGAGTATTGTACTTGCTTGGGAAACTGCAGTATCATTTACGACAGCAGGTTCAGCAAAAGCGAGCGAACCGGTAAAACCGGCGGTAATGGCAGATGACGTGGATCTGAATGCAGGAGCTGCATTGATCCTGGATGCGGATATTACAAAAGAAAATGAAGAATTAACTTCTTATGCCGTTGAGCTAAATGGCGGAGAAGCAGTTCCGGTGGTAACAGAGGAGCCGGAAGCGGATTCCACACTTGTTATGGTGAATGTGGACAGTATGCTGAACGTGAGAGCGGATGCCGCAGCAGATACCGAGGTGGTCGGTGTTCTGTATACAAATTGCGGCGGACAGATTCTGGAGCAGCGTGACGGATGGACGAAATTGCAGTCCGGAAATGTGATCGGCTGGGCCAGTGATGAGTACCTGCTGTTTGGAACAGAAGCAGAAAATCTTGCCTATGAAGTGGGCAACAAGCATGCAACAATCCTGACAGATGGCTTGAAAGTACGAAAAGAGCCGTCCCAGGATGCGGAGATCTACGGTCTCTTAAAAAGAGGCGAGGAGGTATCCGTATATGAATGCCTGGACGGATGGTACAGGATCGGATATGGCAATTACGAGGGGTACATCTCGGACGAATACGCTGAGGTAGTGTTCCGCGTGGATGAAGGAGAGACTGTAGAGGAAATGGAAGCCAGAGAGGCCGCGGAAGCAGAAGCGGCGGCACAGGCGAAAGCAAGTGCGGAAGCGCGAAGAACATCCATGCAGGAAGAAAAAGCATATGTAACAGCAAACTATTCCGATGCACAGATTCTTGGTGCGATTATCTGGTGCGAAGCCGGAAACCAGGGGTATGAAGGACAGCTGGCAGTGGGTGCGGTTGTCATGAACCGTGTGAAAAATCCCTACTATCCGAATACGATTGCGGATGTGATCTATGCACCCGGTCAGTTTTCACCGGCTATGTATGGGAAAGTATTAAGAACCCTGGAGCGGGGCGTAAACGCATCCTGCTTACAGGCAGCACAGGATGCAATCGGCGGGGCAACCAATGTCGGCTCTGCAATGCATTTTAACCGTGCGGATGTACGAAGCAGTGATCTCGTGATCGGAGCACATGCATTCTGGTAAAAAGTAAAAGATAGAGGTCTGTCTGCAAATGACAGGTACAAGGAACTTTGTACACGTCATATGCAGGCAGATTTTTTATTCAGAGCTTTACGTTTCTTTTACGAATGTTTGATTGCGGAAATGGATAAAGTGTAGTAAAATACAACGTATATGAAAGGAGAGAGCGTATGAACATGACAGTTATCTGGCTGATTGTTTTAATTGTGATGATTGTTGTTGAACTTGCAACACTCGGACTTACCACGATATGGTTTGCCGGCGGAAGTCTGGCAGCAACAGTGGCAGCGGCATGTTCGGCACCTGTCTGGCTGCAGATCACTCTTTTCTTTGTGGTATCCATGATCTTGTTGTGGTTTACAAGACCGATTGCACTGAAATATTTTAATAAGGGCCGGATCAGAACCAATGTGGAAGCAATGATCGGCAGACAGGGTATTGTGACAGGTGTAATCAACAATATCGAAGGTACCGGAGAAGTAAAAATAGACGGTATGGAGTGGACGGCGCGGACACAGATGGACGGCATGGTGCTTCCGGTGGGGACGATCGTGATTGTTCATGCGGTGGACGGCGTGAAAGTAATTGTTCAGCCAAAGTAAACAATATGGAAGCGTATAGGAGGAAATTATGAACGCTGGAGTAATTGCATTATTGGTATTATTGGTACTTTTGATCTGGATCCTGGTATCCTGCATTAAGATTGTACCGCAGGCGCAGGCATTTGTTGTAGAACGTCTGGGCGCTTATCAGGGAACATGGGGAGTCGGAATCCACTTCAAGATTCCTTTTCTTGATAAAGTAGCGAAGAAAGTATTGTTAAAAGAGCAGGTTGTGGATTTTGCACCGCAGCCGGTTATTACAAAAGATAACGTAACCATGAGAATCGATACGGTCGTGTTTTTCATGATCACGGATCCGAGACTGTTTGCATACGGTGTTGAAAATCCGATCATGGCGATCGAAAATCTGACAGCAACCACGCTTCGTAATATTATCGGTGATCTGGAACTGGATCAGACACTGACCTCCCGTGAGACGATCAATACCAAGATGCGTGCATCTCTGGACGTGGCAACGGATCCATGGGGAATCAAGGTAACACGTGTCGAGCTTAAGAATATTATTCCGCCGGCAGAGATCCAGAATGCCATGGAGAGACAGATGAAGGCAGAACGTGAACGCCGTGAAGCTGTTACCAGAGCAGAAGGTGAGAAGACAGCAAGCATTACGGTTGCACAGGGTAAGAAAGAAGCAGCGATTCTGGAAGCGGAGGCAGAGAAGCAGTCAGCAATCCTTCGTGCAGAAGCGCAGAAAGAGAAGATGATCCGTGAAGCAGAAGGTCAGGCAGAAGCAATCCTTCGTGTACAGCAGGCAACCGCAGACGGTATCCGTTTCATCAAAGAAGCAGGTGCCGATGACAAGGTTCTGCAGTTAAAGAGCTTAGAGGCATTTGGCCAGGCAGCAAACGGCCAGGCAACCAAGATCATTATTCCTTCCGATATCCAGTCTATTGCAGGACTTGCAACAAGCTTCAAGGAAATTATTTCAAAATAACTGATCAGGGAAGAATGAGCAGGGACGTATATGCAGAACATGCGCCCCTGCATTTTTGCATCAATACGATATAAGACAGAAGGAGAATGGGCATGAATACAACGATCAATTTGAAAGGAAGAAATTTCCTGACCTTAAAAGACTTTACACCGGAGGAGATCACCTATCTGCTGGATCTGTCCGCAGAACTGAAAGAGAAGAAGAAAAAGGGAATTCCGGTTGATACCCTTCGCGGTAAAAATGTAGCACTGATTTTTGAAAAGACAAGTACGAGAACACGCTGTTCTTTTGAGGTGGCAGCACATGATCTCGGAATGGGAACCACCTATCTGGATCCGGTGGCATCCCAGATCGGAAAGAAGGAGAGCATCAAGGATACCGCACGCGTACTGGGCACCATGTTTGAGGGGATCGAATATCGTGGTTTCGGACAGGAAATCGTAGAAGAGCTTGCAAAATATGCAGGCGTTCCGGTATGGAACGGCCTGACCAATGAATATCATCCGACCCAGATGTTAGCCGATATGCTGACCATCCGCGAGATCTTTGGCAGCTTAAAAGGACGGAAGCTGGTATACATGGGGGATGCCAGATATAACATGGGCAATTCCCTGATGATCGCATGTGCGAAGCTGGGACTTGATTTTACTGCGTGTGCACCGAAGAAATATTTTCCGAATGAAGAACTGGTTGCGCTGTGCAAAGGGTATGCAAAAGAAAGCGGTGCTGTCATTACTTTAACGGAGGATGTGAAAGAGGGCACCAAGGGTGCGGATATCATCTATACGGATGTCTGGGTATCCATGGGTGAGCCGGACAGCATCTGGGAGGAACGGATCCGCGATCTGACACCTTATAAGGTCACAATGGATGTTATGAAAAATGCGGGAGAGCAGGCAATCTTCCTGCACTGTCTGCCGGCATTTCATGATCTGGATACCAAGATCGGTAAGGAAATGGGAACCAAATATGGATTCAAAGAACTGGAAGTAACGGATGAAGTGTTTGAATCAGAACGCTCCCATGTATTTGAAGAAGCAGAAAACAGAATGCACACAATCAAAGCGGTTATGGCTGCAACACTGGGTGCATGATAAGGGGATTGTTTTAAGTGAAAGAAAAAATATTGACCATGCTGCGTAACAGCGATAAATCGATATCCGGACAGGAATTGTGCAATTATTTCGGAGTGTCAAGAACGGCAGTATGGAAAGCAATCAATCAGTTAAAAGAGGACGGATATGAGATCGAGGCGGTACAGAACCGGGGATATCGGCTGATTTCCTGCCCCGAGGTCATGTCCCGGGTAGAGATTGCAAGCAGACTGCGGACAAAGTGGGCGGGACGTACATTATATTATTATGACGAGACCGGTTCCACGAATACCGACGTGAAGCGTCTGGCGGAAGAAGGCGCACCGCACGGTACGCTGGTAGTGGCAGACCTGCAGACAGCGGGACGCGGAAGAAAGGGAAGAAACTGGGAGTCCCCTGCGGGCACAACAATCTCCATGAGCCTGCTGCTCCGACCGGAATTTGCACCGGACTGTGCATCGGGGCTGACGTTGGTTATGGCACTGGCAGTTGCAAAAGCACTCGCCGAGGTCTGCGAAACGGAGTTTAAGATTAAGTGGCCGAATGACATTGTGCTGAACGGCAAGAAGGTCTGTGGTATTTTAACCGAGATGAGTGCGGAACTGGATTATATCCATTATGTTGTGATCGGTACCGGCATCAATGTGAACCTGATGCAGTTTCCGGATGACATCAAGGATATGGCAACATCTGTTTTGAAAGAAACCGGACAGATCGTATCACGTTCCCGGATCGTGGAGCGGGTGCTGTATTATTTTGAAGCATATTATGAGACCTATCTGAAAACACTGGATCTTTCAGGACTGTGTGAAGAATATAACGCCATACTGGTCAACCGTGATGCACCGGTACGTGTTCTTGATCCGAAAGGGCATTATGAAGGAATTGCAAGAGGCATTACCGATAACGGGGAGCTGATCGTTGAAAAGGCTGACGGAAGCACAGTTACAGTCTATGCGGGAGAGGTATCCGTGCGCGGCTTATACGGCTATGCGGAATAGGTATCCATGCGTGGCTTATATGCTATGCGGAATAAAGGAGCGGAAAATAAATGGCAGAAAAAAAAGACAGAGTGATATTATGCGGTTCCAACGCATATGATAAAAAATATTATTTTAACAAAACATTTTCCAAGCTTCCGCAGTCCATTCAGGATGAACTTCACATCATCTGCGTTCTGTTCACAGAGGAGGTCGGCGGTATTTTCACAATCAACTTTGAGCCGGACGGGGGTGTGACACTTCAGACGGAAGCCGCACAAGAGGATTATCTGTATGATGAGATCGGCAGCGGGCTGTTGGTCAGTGAGGTCATGAAAAAACGCAAGGATCTGTTTGAATCCCTGAGTCTGTATTACAGAGGAATGATCCTGCATGAAGATATGTCCGCATTATTGGACGAGGATGACCGGCCGATCGCAAAGGAAGAAACAGAGATAACTCATGCAGCGGAACGGACACCGGGGGAGGAAATAAATTGATCTTAGTAATAGATGTTGGCAATACCAATATTACATTTGGCGTATATGAGGGTGAAAAGCTTGTAACGACCTTTCGTATGATGTCCAAGCAGTCCAGGACATCGGATGAATACGGCATCAGTATCAGGGAGCTGCTTCGCGGCAATAATATCCACCGTGAGGACATGGAGGGCGTGATCATCGCAAGCGTTGTGCCCAATGTCATGCACGCACTGAACGGTGCCATTGTGCGTTATCTGAACCAGACACCTTTAATTGTGGGTCCCGGGTTAAAAACCGGAATCCGGATCGTAACGGATAACCCAAAAGAAATCGGTGCGGACCGTATCGTGGATGCGGTAGCAGCTTATGAAAAATACGGCGGACCGGTTCTGGTGCTGGATTTCGGAACGGCAACCACATACGATCTTGTTAGTGAGAATGGCAGCTTTGTTGCCGGTATTACCGCACCGGGCATCCGGATCTCAGCCAAGGCACTCTGGGAAGATACAGCCAAGCTTCCGGAGATCGAGATTCGTAAGCCTGCGTCGATCCTGGCACAGGATACGATCTCCAGTATGCAGGCAGGACTGGTATACGGGCAGATCGGCCAGACAGAATATATCATCAAACAGGTGAAAAAAGAGAGCGGCTACGAGAATCTGAAGGTTGTTGCAACGGGCGGCCTTGGCAGACTGATCAGTGATGAGACGGATGAAATCGAAGTCTATGACAGTGCGCTGACTCTGGATGGTCTGCGGATCATTTATGAGAAAAACCATAAGAAGAAAAAACGCTAGAGGTGTCTATGAAGATCGGAAATGTAGAACTGCCCGGAAGGGTAATTCTTGCGCCCATGGCAGGAGTGACGGATCTGCCGTTCCGCGTTCTGTGTACGGAACAGGGAGCGGGTATGGTCTGCATGGAAATGGTTTCGGCAAAGGCAATTTTTTACAACAATAAAAATACGGAAGAACTGATGCGGATCGATCCCGCAGAGAAATGCGTATCACTGCAGCTGTTCGGATCGGATCCTGAGATCGTCAGCGGGATGGCAAAACGGATCGAGGAACGTCCGTTTGCGGTTCTGGATCTGAATATGGGTTGTCCCGTACCCAAGGTCGTGAATAACCATGAGGGATCGGCACTGATGAAGGATCCGGTACTGGTCGGAAAACTGATCGAAAAGACGGTGCGGGCAATCAAAAAACCGGTTACGATAAAGATCCGCAAGGGCTTTGATGATGCCCACATCAATGCACCGGAGATTGCAAGAATCGCACAGGAAAGCGGTGCTGCCGCAGTTGCGGTGCATGGAAGGACCAGGGAGCAGTATTACAGCGGAACAGCGGACTGGGAGATCATCCGTAAGGTAAAAGAGACCGTACAGATCCCGGTCATCGGAAACGGCGATGTCGTGGACGGCCCCTCTGCGAAAGCACTTATGGACGGGACGGGCTGTGATGCCGTCATGGTCGGACGGGCGGCGAGAGGAAATCCATGGATATTCCATCAGATCAACACCTATCTGGAGACGGGTGAGGAAGAAGAAAAGCCGGATTATGAAACAGTGAAAAAGATGATGCTCAGGCATGCGGCAATGCTGCTTGAGGAAAAGGGAGAATACATCGGTATCCGCGAGATGCGCAAGCATGTCTCGTGGTATACGGCGGGGTATCCCCATTCCGCGGAAATGCGCCGCAGAGTCAATGAAATGGAAACCTATGATCAGCTGGAGGAGTTCTTGACACTGATGCAGTAAATGGGATATAATATCTACGCTTTTTAGGTGAACTACGTGTGAAAACACGCTCACAATATAACATATGCATGGGAAAGGGTACCGGAAATGGAAGCAAAGAAGAATATTTTAACGTATGAAGGATTGAGAAAGTACGAAGATGAACTGCATGATCTGAAGGTGGTCAGAAGAAAAGAAGTTGCGCAGAAGATCAAAGAAGCAAGAGAGCAGGGCGACTTGTCCGAGAATGCGGAATATGATGCAGCAAAGGATGAGCAGCGTGATATTGAAGCCAGAATCGAGGAGCTGGAGAAGATCTTAAAAAATGCAGAGGTCGTTGTAGAGGATGACGTTAATCTGGATAAGGTCAGCATTGGCTGTAAGGTGAAGATCCTTGATCTGGAATATAACGAAGAACTGGAATACAAGATCGTTGGTTCCAGTGAGGCAAACAGCTTAAAAGGAAAGATCTCCAATGAATCACCGGTTGGTAAAGCACTGATTGGTTCCAAAGTCGGAGATACCGTAAATGTAGATACCCAGATGGGCGTTGTCAGCTATAAGGTGCTTGGCATTGACCGCTCATCCAACTAAGAAATAAGGAGTCAGAAACGTGGCAGAACAGAATACAAATGTACAAAACCAGACAGCACAGGAGGATCTGGGACAGCTTTTAAAAGTACGCCGTGAAAAACTCGCAGCACTCAAGGAAGCAGGCAAGGATCCTTTTCAGATCACAAAATATAACGTAACGCATCACAGCACAGAGATCAAAGACAATTTCGATACACTTGACGGTACGGAAGTAACCATCGCGGGACGTATGATGTCCAAGCGTGTGATGGGGAAAGCGTCTTTCTGTAATGTGCAGGATCTTCAGGGATCCATCCAGTCCTATGTTGCAAGAGACAACATCGGAGAAGAATCCTATGCAGATTTTAAGAAGTATGATATCGGCGATATTATCGGGATCAGGGGAACTGTTTTCAAAACCAAAACAGGTGAGATCTCCATTCATGCGGAAGAAGTAACACTTCTGAGCAAGAGCCTCCAGATCCTTCCGGAGAAATTTCATGGACTGACCAATACCGATATCCGTTATCGTCAGCGTTATACCGACCTGATCATGAATGAGGATGTCAAGAAAACTTTTATTACCCGTTCCAAAGTAATCAGCGCGATCCGTTCTTATCTGGACGGACAGGGCTTCATGGAAGTGGAGACTCCGATGCTGGTAGCGAATGCAGGCGGTGCGGCTGCAAGACCTTTCGAGACCCATTACAATGCACTGGATGAAGACGTAAAGCTCCGTATCTCACTGGAGCTGTATCTGAAGAGACTGATCGTAGGCGGTCTTGAGCGCGTCTATGAGATCGGTCGTGTATTCCGTAATGAAGGACTGGATACCAGACACAACCCGGAATTTACCCTGATGGAGTTATATCAGGCATATACGGATTACTATGGAATGATGGATCTGACCGAGAATATGTTCCGCCATGTTGCACAGACTGTACTCGGAACGACCAAGGTTACCTATGGTGATGTGGAAATCGACCTTGGAAAGCCTTTTGAGCGTATTACTATGCTGGATGCAGTAAAAAAATATACCGGCGTTGATTTTGACCAGATCCCGGATACGGCTGCTGCGAAGAAGATCGCAGACGAGAAGGACGTACACTATGAGGATCGTCACACCAAAGGTGATATCCTGAACCTGTTTTTTGAAGAATTTGTAGAAGAACATCTGATCCAGCCGACCTTCGTAATGGATCATCCGGTTGAGGTATCTCCGTTAACCAAGAGAAAACCGGATAAGCCGGATTATGTAGAGCGTTTTGAACTGTTCATCACCGCAAGGGAAATGTGTAACGCATATTCTGAGTTAAATGATCCCATTGACCAGAGAGAGCGTTTCAAAGCACAGGAAGCAGCGCTGGCAGCAGGAGATGAAGAAGCCAACACAACGGATGAAGACTTCATGAACGCACTGGAGATCGGTATGCCTCCCACAGGCGGCATCGGTTACGGCATCGACCGTCTGGTCATGCTGCTGACCAACCAGCCGGCGATCAGGGATGTACTGCTGTTCCCTACAATGAAGAGCTTAGAGAAAAAAGACCAGTAAAATCAAGGTCTTGCACTATTAGGAACAAAGAATGACATCAATTTGACATCAAATTATTATTGTTTGGTGGACTTATATGGACTAAAAAGGTACGTTTTAGAGATTTGAACCTTTCAAAACTAAATAGTTAAATGCTATTAAAAGGACATTTTCCAAAGTAAGGAAAGTGTCCTTTTTCTGTTGTTATGGTTG
>Ga0129310_1001095_pt1 | contig 25798 bp, 21 predicted proteins | sample Go1ome_2_FD_94433 | JGI IMG/M metagenome (GOLD analysis project Ga0129310, IMG submission 94433) | Western lowland gorrila individual fecal microbial communities from Wisconsin, USA - Go1022A metagenome | ecosystem: Host-associated > Mammals > Digestive system > Large intestine > Fecal | place... | reverse complement strand
CTCCAGTCGAGTAGTCAAGCTACAGGTTAAACATCAAAAGTCCATAGTATCTGAATTGTATTGAACCACGATATTAAAAGAAAGGAAACGTGTGATAATTAACTTCCTAATTATCATACAAGGGTTATTATGACATTTGAACATCAGGCAATGAAGGTATATTCCCAGTATAACAATAGCGTAAGTATTACAGTTGTGCCGGGGCATTTTGCGACAAACCATTCGCATATTACACATTATATTGATATGACAACGTTAAAGTCCCGTCAGAGCATGGCGCGTGCTGCAGCCAAGTCAATCGCAGGAGAATATGTAGGAACCACGATTGTGGATACCATCGTATGTATGGATGGAACGGAAGTGATCGGTGGCTATCTTGCAGAGGAATTAACCAATTCCGGTATCATGTCAATGAACCAGCATAAGGCAATGTATGTGGTAACACCGGAGTTCAATTCCGCAGGGCAGATGATCTTCCGGGATAACATCCAGCCAATGATCAAGGGCAGACATGTCTTATTCTTATTGGCATCTGCAACAACCGGACGTACGATCGAGAGAAGCTTAGAGTGTATCTCTTATTATGGAGGAATCGTAGCAGGTATCTCTGCTATCTTCTCTGCGAATGAAGTGATCGCAGGACAGCCGGTACACACATTATTTAAGGCATCCGATATTCCGGAGTATAAGACATATCCACATAATCAGTGTCCGTACTGCCAGGCAGGTAAGCGCATTGAAGCAATCGTTAACAGTTACGGATATTCGAAGTTATAAAGTGAATCATCCTTTACCTTGACAGAAAGGATATCCCATTCTATAATCAATAACAGTTGTATAGTTATGTGCGAGGAAGAGAAGAGTACATCTAGGAACGCTTTGACAGAGAACCTGATAAGCTGAGAGCAGGGAAAGAAGGAACAGATGGAAGATGGTCTTGGAGCATTCTTTGTGAGACATTTGTTTAGCAGAGAACGGGAACACCCGTTACAGTGTAGACTGGTAATAGCCAGTTGGTAAGGTCAGCATAGTGATATGCAGATGAATTAAAGTGGTACCGTGAGAGAATAGCTCGCCTTTAAGTTTTTATTTAAAGGTGGGCTTGTTTTTTTCCACATAACATCAAAATCATATTGCGAAAAGTATGTCTGCGTTGATATTGTTATATTTGTACAACGAATTAAAGAAGTAGATTGTTTCGCACACAATAAAGGAGGGTAACAAACATGGCAAAGAAACCATACTACATTACGACTGCCATTGCCTACACATCAGGCAAACCACACATTGGGAATACTTACGAGATCGTACTTGCAGACAGTATTGCAAGATACAAGAGATTCGTAGGATATGATGTTCGTTTTCAGACAGGAACCGACGAGCATGGACAGAAGATTGAGTTAAAGGCTGAGGAAGCCGGAGTTACACCGAAGGAGTTTGTAGACCAGACCGCAGGTGAGATCAAGCGAATCTGGGATCTGATGAATACTTCTTATGATAAGTTCATCCGTACGACAGATGAGGATCATGAGAAACAGGTACAGAAGATCTTCAAGAAGTTATACGATCAGGGAGATATCTACAAGGGTGAGTACGAAGGTATGTACTGTACACCATGTGAGTCATTCTTTACCGAGTCACAGTTAGTAGATGGTAAATGTCCGGATTGTGGTCGGGAGGTACAGCCGGCGAAGGAAGAGGCATATTTCTTCAAGATGAGCAAGTATCAGGGTAAGCTGATCGATTATATCAACACCCATCCGGAGTTCATTCAGCCGGAGTCACGTAAGAATGAGATGATGAATAACTTCTTATTGCCGGGACTTCAGGATCTGTGTGTATCCCGTACTTCCTTTAAGTGGGGGATTCCAGTAGACTTTGATCCAAAGCATGTTATCTACGTATGGATCGATGCATTGACCAACTATATTACCGGACTTGGATATGACTTAGATGGTCACAGCGATAAGATGTTTGAGAAGTACTGGCCATGTGATCTGCATTTGATCGGTAAGGATATTCTCCGTTTCCATACCATTTACTGGCCGATCATGCTGATGGCATTGGGACTTCCGCTTCCAAAGCAGGTATTCGGTCATCCATGGCTGATCCAGAGTGATGGTAAGATGAGTAAGTCAAAGGGTAACGTGATCTACGCAGATGATCTGGTAGATATGTTTGGTGTGGATGCTGTTCGTTACTTTGTATTGCATGAGATGCCATTTGAAAATGATGGTGTTATTTCCTGGGAGTTGTTAGTAGAGCGTTTGAATTCCGATCTTGCCAATACACTTGGTAATCTGGTAAACCGTACAATCTCTATGTCTAACAAGTATTTTGATGGTGAAGTGAACAACAAGAAGGTTGCAGAGCCGGTCGATCAGGAGTTGATCGATTATGCGTTGGATACGAGAATCCGTGTGTCAAATGCAATGGATAAATTGCGCGTGGCAGATGCCATGACAGAGATCTTCAATCTCTTTAAGAGATGTAATAAATATATTGATGAGACGATGCCTTGGGCACTTGCAAAGGAAGAGGACAAGAAGGATCGTCTGGCAACTGTACTTTACAATCTGGTAGAGAGCATCATTATCGGTGCAACCCTGTTAGAGCCATATATGCCGGAGACTTCTGAGAAGATCCTTGCACAGTTAAATGCACCAAAGCGTAAAGTAAATGATCTGGTTCGTTTTGGTGGATACAAGTCAGGTACAAAGGTAACGGATAAGCCAGAGATCTTATTTGCCAGATTAGACCTTGATGAGGTATTAGAGAAGGTAGCCGCATTACAGCCGGCACCAGAACCGGAACCGGAGGATGACAATCCGGGCATTGATCTAGAGGAGAAGAAGCCGGAGATCACGATTGATGAGTTTGACAAGATCCAGCTTCAGATCGGACAGGTTATCGCCTGCGAGGAAGTGAAGAAGTCTAAGAAGTTACTTTGCTCACAGGTTAAGATCGGCAGCGAGGTAAGACAGATCGTATCCGGTATTAAGGCACATTATTCGCCAGAGGATATGGTTGGCAAGAAGGTTGTTGTTGTAACAAACTTAAAGCCTGCAAAGCTTGCCGGTATTGAATCACAGGGAATGATCCTTTGCGCAGAGGATGCAGAAGGTAATCTTGCACTTGTGACAGCCGAGAAGGATATGCCACATGGAGCAGAGATCCGCTAGTTTTTAAATTAATTTTTTCAACGTTTGTATTGCAGACAAAGAACGCCAGTTCCGGCAAATGCCGGTTCTGGCGTTCTTTGATGTTATATATCGGGTTCTAATTTGTTTGCACTGCGCCAGCTTCTGGGAGAGATTCCATATACATTCTTGAATGCTCTTGAAAAATGCAACTGATTCGGATAGCCGACAGCATTTCCGATGTCCGCAATGGATAAAGATGTCAATTTGAGAAGTTCGGCAGCTTTTGTCATACGATAACTGATCAAAAATTCCTGTGGAGATTTTCCAATGGTATCGTGAAAGATTTTCCCAAAATAACTTCGGTTTAGACCACAGAATAAGGCAATGTCCTCAATAGTAATATTGTTCTGAAAATTTTGCTCGATATAGGATAATGCCTCTTTTATGTAAAAATCTCTGATCTTCCCGCTTTGGTTCATACGCACAGTAGCAGCAGAACGCATGAAATAATCCAAAAATAAATATAAGTGTCCAATCAGATGGAATGGTGATTCGGAGAAGGATCCAGGATGTCTGGAAATATATAACATTTCTTTCATCATCTCGTTGCGAAGATCTTTTGAACCGGCATGATAGACCGGCTGGTCGGGGGTGAGACCAGCGGTAGAGACAATTTCTTTGGCACGCAGTCCGTCAAATTCGATCCAGGTATATTCCCAAGGGAGATTCTGATCTGCAATATAAGTATTAATCTGATTAGGAAATAACATAAAACCCTGTCCGCTTTTTATCTGATATTCGATTGTGTTACCAGAGGAATCATTGGCCATCAATGTTCCGGTTCCGGATATCACATAGTGAAAGATATAATGATTTCTGGCAGCAGGTCCGAAAGAATGTGAAGGTTCACATTGTTCCCAGCCATACTGGTAAAGTCCGATATCGACAAAATTCTCATTGGGGAAAACAGAAAATAAAATATCACTCATAGAAATCCTCCTTTTTCATCAGTATATACCAAAATGCTAGATAACTTCAATATATAATGAAAAAAATCGCATTTTGCTATAAAACATATAAAATAAGGATATTTATAGACGTATAATGGTATGTTACAATTTGTTTGTAAATAAAAAAGAGGAAAACCTGACGATGAAAACAAGAAAATATCCCGGGAAAGGTTCAAAATCAGGAAGGAACGGAGTAAAAGGAGTTTTGGAATATGCATAGGAAATACAGGAAACTGGTAAGTGCCGGATTGGTTCTTGCAATGGCCGGGGCTATGATGCTGCAAGGATGTGGACAGAAGGAAAAGACAGGAAAGACAGAAATAGAACTTGTGCAGTATAAGCCTGAGGCGGTAAAAATTTTTGAGAAAATAGAAGAAGAATTCAACCGTACGCATGATGATATTCATCTTACAATCGAATCTCCGAATGATGCAATGACTGTTTTGAAGACAAGGTTTGTCCGTGAGGATAATCCGGATATTATTGGAATTGGAGGAGAGGTAAGTTATTCAAACTTTATTGATTCTGATATGCTGATGGATATTTCTGACTATAAGGGTTTGGATGATATTAAGGAAGCATATAAAGAAATTGATAAAAATCTGGAATTTGTTCCGGAAAAAGGAACTTATGCGGTACCATACGTTGCGAATGCGGCCGGGATTCTTTATAACAAGGAGATGTTTGAAGAACATGGATGGGAAATTCCAACTACATGGAATGAACTTATGAACCTGTGTCAGGAGATCCAGAATGCGGGAATCCAGCCGTTTTATTTTGGATTTAAAGATACATGGACCTGTCTTGCACCGTGGAATGCGATTGCGGTAGATCTGGCACCTGCAGATGTATGTGCACAAGTGAATCGTGGAAAGACTACATTTTCAAAAGAATATAAAGAAGTGGCAGAACGTATGCTGGAATTGCTTCCATATGGACCGGATGATCCGTTTGCGTATGATTACAACGGTGCGTGTACGGCATTTGCAAAAGGTGAGTCTGCAATGTACACAATCGGAAGTTACGCTATACCACAAATTCAGACAGTCAATCCAGATATGGAGATTGATTCATTTGTAATGCCGGCAAGCAACAATGCGGAAGAAAATAAACTGAATTCGGGAATCGACCTTCAGTTTTGTGTAATGAAAGACTGTAAGAATAAGGAAGCAGCATATGAGGTTTTAGATTTTCTGTTAAAAGACGAAAATGTGCAGGCGTATCTGGATGAACAGAAAGCAGTACCTTGTAAAGAAGGTGAATTTAAACTGGCATCCACATTAAGTGGGGTGACGGAATATATTAAAGAAGGAAAGATGTCTGATTTCCAGGATCATTATTATCCATCGGAAATGGCTGTAGATGCACAGATTCAGACATTTTTGATGAAAAAAGATACAAATGCATTTCTTAAAAAATTCGATACAGACTGGGTAAGATACAATCGTGATATTATCCGCAAAGTTGAAGATTACGAGAAATCGCATAATGATTAAGATAGCAAAGTTGCTGATAATACAGAAGTTTAAGGAGTTGGTATGATGAAAAAGAATAAATTAAATGATAGAAAGCGGACATTTCTTCTGATCACGATTCCGATTGTTGCATTATTTTTCTGCTTCAATACGCTGCCGCTGATAAAAGGTGTCATCTACAGTTTCACAAATTTTAAAGGTTATGGAAGTTACGACTGGGTAGGACTTCGGAACTATAAAGATCTCTTTACGGATTCCAGAGTCGGAGGATCCTATTTCTTTACATTTAAACTGGCAATTGCGGCCACGATCCTGACAAATGTATTGAGTCTTCTGATGGCTCTTGGACTGAATAGTAAGATTAAGTTTAAAAGTGCACTTCGAGGTGCATATTTTATCCCGAATGTATTAGGAGCACTGGTGGTAGGATATATCTTTAACTACTTTTTTACTTATATTCTTCCGGTGTTTGGGAAAATGATCGGAAGTAAAGCACTTAGTTCCAGTATGCTTTCTAATATAAATCTTGCTTGGATTGCAATCGTAATCGTGTGTGCATGGCAGTCGATTGCAATGAACACAATCATTTATATTTCGGGACTTCAGACCGTTCCGGAGGAAGTATACGAAGCAGGTGCCATTGATGGGGCCACAGGATGGAAGAAATTCAAGAACCTGACATTTCCACTTATTATTCCGTTTTTTTCTATTAATATGGTTTTGAGTGTGAAAAACTTTCTGATGGTATTTGACCAGATCATGGCATTGACCAAAGGTGGTCCTGCCCAGAGTACAGAATCTATTTCATACCTGATTTATAATAATGGAATGAGTGGTGGTCAGTTCGGATTCCAGAGTGCAAATGCAGTCATTTTCTTTATTGTGATCGTAGTGATCTCAGTAGCACAGATGACTATCACCGGTAAGAAGGAGGAACAGTTGTGATGAAGAAAGCTGGGAAAGAAAAAATAAACTGGCCTGTAACGATTTTATTGATCGCAGGGCTGATCACTGTAATATTTCCATTATATATGACTGTTGTCATTGCACTGAAGAAACCTTCGGAAATGACCAATGATATTGCAGGAATCTTATCACTTCCAAAGAATTTCAATCTGGATAATTTTACAGAGGCAATGAAAGTAACGGATTTCTGGAATTCTCTGGGAAACAGTCTGTTGATCACGATCGTGACGGTAGTACTTGCAATTCTGATTCACTCACTGCTTGGATATGCAATTGCAAGGAATAAAGCACATAATAAATTTTATAAGTTTATTTATTTTTATGTTGTCAGTGGTATGTTCGTACCATTTGCAATTCTGATGATGCCGGTGGTAAAACAGACGGCACAGATGGGGCTTGCGAACAGAGCCGGAGTTATTATTTTATATTTGGTATTTTATATGCCGATGAATGTGTTGATGTATTCCGGATATCTGACGAATATTCCGATGGCACTGGAAGAGGCTGCATGTGTGGATGGAGCAAGTACATGGACAACCTATTGGAAGATCATTTTCCCAATCATGAAACCAATGCATGCGACAGTAGCCATTCTGACAGCACTCGGAACATGGAACGATGTAATGACACCATTGGTTATCATGTCAGGAACTGGCAAGAATACATTACCGCTTGCACAGCTTAATTTTCAGACACAGTTTGGAACGAATTACAATCTGGCATTTGCTTCCTATTTGCTGGCACTTCTGCCAATACTGGTCTTTTATCTGATCTGTCAGAAGCATATTCTGAATGGTGTGGTGAATGGAGCTGTAAAATAATAAGAAAGCAAATAGAATTTAAGGCATAAAAAGGAGATAAAACAATGGGAATTGTTTACTGTGAAGCAGACAAGACATTTACAATACAGACTCAAAATACAACGTATCAGATGCAGGTGGATCGTTTTGGATTCCTTCTTCATCTTTACTATGGAAAGAAGACAGATGGAAGCTGTATGGATTATCTTCTGACATATTATGACAGAGGGTTTTCTGGAAATCCATATGATGCAGGAAGTGACAGAACCTATTCGATGGATGCACTTCCACAGGAGTATCCAAGTTATGGAACCGGGGATTATAGAAGTACAGCTTTGATTATTGAGAATGCAGATGGAAGTACAGCGTGTGATCTCAGATATCGTTCGCATCGTATTTCTAATGGGAAATATAAAATACCAGGACTTCCTGCAGTCTATGCGGATGAAACGGAAAGTCAGACGCTTGAGATTACAATGGAAGATATGGTTACAGGAGTAGAGGTGACACTTCTGTATGGGGTGCTTCCGGACTATGATGTGATCACCAGAAGTGCAAAGATTGCTTATCATGGCGATGGAAAGATTGTTATCCGGAAAGCACAGTCTGCGTGTCTTGATTTTGTTCATGGCAAATATGATCTTCTGACATTCTATGGAAGACATGCGATGGAAAGAAACATGCAGAGAGAACAGATTACACACGGAAGCCACGTAATCGGAAGTGTAAGAGGGACATCAAGTCATCAGTACAATCCGATGATGATATTGGCAGAGGAACATACGACAGACAGGGAAGGAAACTGTTATGCAATGTCATTTGTATATAGTGGAAATTTTAAGGGAGAGGCATTGAAAGACCAGTTTGATCAGACCCGTGCACTTCTTGGCCTGCAGGATGAGATGTTCTCGTATCCGCTTGAGGACGGAGAAGTGTTTTACACACCAGAAGTGATTCTGTCGTTCTCGGGAAAAGGAATGAATCAGCTTTCGCAGAATCTGCACCGATGTATCAGACAGCATATCTGCAGAGGTAAATATAAAGAAAGTATCCGTCCGGTTCTGGTGAATAGCTGGGAAGCAGCATACTTTGATTTTGATGGTGATACATTATATGAACTGGCAAAAGAAGCAAAGAATGTTGGCATTGATATGCTGGTGCTGGATGATGGATGGTTTGGAAAACGTGAAGATGATAACAGTGGTCTCGGAGACTGGTTTGTCAATGAGGAGAAGCTTGGCGGAACACTTGGAAATTTGATACAGAAGATCAATGATCTGGGTGTAAAATTTGGAATTTGGATAGAGCCGGAGATGATTTCAGAAGACAGCGATCTGTACAGAGAACATCCGGACTGGGCACTTACTATTCCGGGAAGAAATCCGGTTCGTACAAGAAACCAACTGGTGTTAGATTTTTCCAGAAAGGACGTTGTAGACTATATATTTGATCAAATCTGTAAAGTTCTGGATCAGGGAAATATTGAGTATGTGAAATGGGATATGAACCGCAGTCTGATGGATGTATTTTCAAGAGGGACGAAAGATCAGGGCAGGGTTATGTATGATTATGTGCTTGGTCTGTATGATTTTCTGGAAAGAATCGTGACCAGATATCCGAATCTGCTGATCGAAGGATGCAGTGGTGGTGGTGGAAGATTTGATGCAGGAATGATGTATTATACCCCACAGATCTGGTGCAGTGATAATACGGATGCATTGGACAGAATACAGATTCAGTATGGTACATCATTCGGTTATCCGGTATCCGCTGTAGGTTCGCATGTATCGGCAGTGCCGAATCATCAGACAGGAAGAATTATATCTTTGCATACCAGAGGTGTGACAGCAATGGCCGGAACATTTGGCTATGAACTGAATCTTGGAAAACTTTCTGAAGAAGAGAAGGAAGAGATCCGGTTACAGGTAGAAGAATATCGAAAGTTCGCACCATTGATCCAGACGGGGCTGTACTATCGGTTGTCTGATCCGACGAAGGAGAAATATGCAGCCTGGGCATTTGTATCGGAAGATCAGAAGGAAGTGCTTCTGAATGTAGTGATGCAGGAAATCCATGGAAATATGACTGTGAATTATGTAAATCTTCAAGGACTGAAATGCGGTGCGTTTTACCATGATACAGAAACAGGAAAGATTTATAATGGTGCAGCACTTATGGAGGCAGGAATCCCGATGCCTGTAGAGATGGGAGAATTCAAGGCATATCAGATGCATCTGGTGGCAGAAGAGTAGAATATAAGAATCTGTAAATGCAGGAGGAGTTGTTAATAAGCGGTTTCTTCTGCATTTTTAATACAATAAGCAGAAAGATTTGTTAAAGGAAGAAAGGAAAAAGAGAAATGAAAAAAGATAGTATCTTTCAGCATAGATTAGAGAAACATCACGATGAACTCAGGTGGCTTTACATGGAACTTTATCAGAATGATGATATGTTTGCGGAATTGTGTTCGCAGATGTATGAGTATTATAAATGCCGCAATAAAAAGTTAAAAGAAAGAGATCTGAAAAGAGAGAACGAAGCCGATTGGTATCATGGGAAAGATATGCTTGGCATGATGCTTTATATAGATAATTTTGCGGGAAATATGAGGGGTGTGAAAGAAAAAATTCCGTATCTGAAAGAATGCAACATCAATTGCCTGCACCTGATGCCGTTTCTGGATACACCAAAAGGAAGATCAGATGGGGGTTATGCGGTGAGTGATTTTCGCAAGGTGCGTCCGGATCTGGGGACGATGAAGGATCTTGCAGAACTGGCAGAAAAGTGTCACGAAGAAGGAATCAATGTGTGTATGGACTTTGTCATGAATCATACTTCGGAAGATCATGAGTGGGCAAAACGTGCCAGAGCCGGAGAGGGAGAATATATGAGCAGATATTTCTTCTATGACAGTGATGAGATACCGAAAAAGTATGAAGAGAAGGTACCACAAGTATTTCCGACAACAGCACCGGGGAATTTTACCTACCTTCCGGAGATAGGTCATTATGTGATGACAACATTTTATCCCTATCAGTGGGATTTGAATTATCGTAATCCGAGAGTGTTTAATGAGATGATGTATAACTTTCTGTATCTGGCAAATCAGGGAATAGATGTTGTAAGAATTGATGCAGTACCATATATCTGGAAAGAACTTGGAAGCAGCTGTAGAAATCTGAAACAGGTGCATACAATTGTCCGTATGATGCGTATGATAGCGGAAATAGTATGCCCGGGTGTTTTACTTCTTGGCGAAGTTGTGATGGAGCCGGAAAAGGTAGTGCCATATTTTGGTACGGTAGAAAAACCGGAATGTCATATGCTTTATAATGTGACGACCATGGCAACGACCTGGAATAGTATAGCAACAAGCGATATCAGACTGTTGAAAAAGCAACTGGATATTGTGAATGGGCTGCCGAAGCAATATGTATTTTTAAATTATCTACGCTGCCATGATGATATCGGATGGGGATTGGATTATGAGAAAATGAAGCAGTGGGGAATAGAAGAAGTTCCGCATAAGCGTTATCTGAATGATTATTTTACAGGAAAAATTCAGGGAAGTGTGAGTCGTGGGGAACTATATAATGATGATCCAATAACACAGGATGCACGTTTTTGTGGGACAACTGCATCGATGTGCGGAATTGAAAAGGCTGGATTTGAACAGGATGAAAAAGCTATGGAGGCAGCGATCGGAGAGGATATTATGCTGCATGCATATATGTTGGCACAGTCTGGAATACCAATGTTATACAGCGGCGATGAATTGGGACAGGTGAATGATTATAATTATAAAAAGGATCCTGAAAAATGTATCGATTCACGGTATATACACCGTGGGAAATTTCTGTGGAATCTTGCAAGCAAGAAGAACGATGGTGCAACTGTTCAAGGGAAAATATTTCAGACACTTGACAGGTTAGAAAAGATCCGCAGACAGGAGATAACATTTGATAAAGATGCAGATATGTATACATATGACGTACATGATGACAGTATCCTTTGCATATTACGGGAATATAAGGGGAGAAGATTCTTTGGAATATTTAACTTCAGTGGGCAGGAGAAGACAGCGTGGATGCAGGAAGAGGGGGTGTATCGTAATCTGTTGACGAGTGAAAGGGTGGAATTAAAAAATGTAAGATTAAAAGGATATGAGTTCCTTTGGTGCGGAAATTGTGAATAAAAAAGAACACAGCGATCTGTCCGGATTATGAACAGCGTATAATATTATTTACACAAGAGAAATTGAAAGGTATAATGAATCTTATATAAAATGTTCCTATGAAGCAGGAGAACTTCTAGTATAACAGGATGGACGCATAACGAAAGAAAGCATGGGGGTGCAGGATGAGAAGATTTTTATATGGTGTATTGGTAATACTGCTATGTGTCGTAGGATTGAGTGGGCAGCCAGCACAGGCAAAGACTCGGATAAACAAGACAAAGCTTACGATATCAGTCGGGCAGAAGGTTACTCTGAAGGTAAAGGGAAGCCGGAAGAAAGCAAAATGGTCAAGCAGTAATAAGAAGGTTGCAACAGTCAATCAGAAGGGAAAGGTACGGGCGAAACAGGCAGGTAAAACAACGATCATGGCGAAGGTTGGAAAGAAGAAATATCGTTGTAAGATTACTGTGATCAGTATTATCATACCTACGGATGGAGAATTAATTGAAAAGACAACCGAAGCCACGACGGAAAAGATGACGCAGACGTCAACGGAAAAGACAACCGAGAAGGTGACAGAGAAGACGACAGAACAAGGTCAGAATACAGTAGAGAAACCTTCCGATGAAAAGAATAATACTTCCGCCACACCAAGTGAGGATAAGAAAAAACAGGATGCAGGAGAATACTCTTTAGATCAGGTACATACCGGAGCGGGAACTTATTATGATCGGAAATTTGTTGGTGCAGCCAACCTTGATTATATGGAAGATACATATTATACAGCGGCAATGAACAATGAGGATTATATGAATGGGTTAGCAGGTGCCTATATTGAGATTACGGATAAGGACGGGGATAAGATCAATGTTGTGATCACAGATCGCTTGCCGGAAGGAAAGAAGGGAGATATTGATCTGACGAGAAAGACTTTTCAGCAGATCGAACCACTTGTGACCGGAAGAATGGATATTACATGGAAGATCGTTCCGCTTCCGACAACGGAGCCGATACAGTATGTGTTCAAACCGACAAGCTCCCAATATTGGGCAGAAGTGCAGGTGCGCAATCACCGGTATCCGATTAAGAAATTAGAATACTTTGATACAGCGACAAATGCATATGTCGAGCTGCCGCGGCAGGAATACAATTATTTCACAGCGGTATCGGGAATGGGAACAGGACCATTTACATTCCGGGTGACAGACTTCTATGGGCATGTACTGATCGATACCGGAATCTCAATGAATACGACAGGAACACCGGTAAATGGAGCAGCGAACTTCCCATACTGATAGCAGCAATTATGAGAGGTGAATTGATATAACAGGAATTGTGATATGTTATATTGATTCGCCTCGATTTGGGTAATAGGATATTATAATAATGGGAGAACGAAGAAATGAATAAGAAATTATGGGTTGGCTTATTTCTGATCATGAGTTGGTGTGGCTGTCTTGTGGGATGTTCCGTGGACGGGAATGTAACAACGCAGGAAAGTACAACCATGGTAACGGCTGAAGAAAACAGCGAAGCACAGGATGACGGCAATACGCAGGAAAATGCGGTTGCCGAGCTTAACGCGGACAGTCAGATTGAAAATTATGGAAGGGCAGATACCACTCCGTTGGAAGATGGCGACACATTAGAGGTGCATTACATCGATGTTGGACAGGGGGATTCCATTCTTATCCGGCAGGGAGAGCAGAGTATGCTGATCGATGCCGGCAATAATAACAAAGGAACGACGGTGTGGTCGTATCTGCTGCATCAGAATGTGGATCATTTAACATATGCGATTGGAACGCATCCGGACGCAGATCACATTGGCGGAATGGATGTCGTTCTTTATAAGATCGATTGTGATACGGTAATGCTTCCTGCATGTGCAAGTGACACAAAGACGTATGAGGAATTGATTCAGACGATCGGGCAGCGGGAACAGACAGTGGTCACGCCAAAACGGGGACAGGTATATACGCTTGGCAAGGCATCCTTTCAGATTCTGACGGATACCGATAAGGATTATGGAGATAATACGAATGACTATTCGCTTGCGTTCCGGCTGACATTTGGCGATACCTCCTTTTTATTTACCGGAGATGCGGAAAAGGCAGCAGAACAGGATATGTTGGCGAGTGGATTAACGATACAGTCAGATGTCTTTAAGGCGGCACATCATGGTGCAGATACAGCCAATACAGAAGAATTTTTAACCGCCGTTCATCCGACGTATTGCGTGATCAGCTGTGGGGAAGGCAATTCCTATGGTCATCCAAGAGCGGGTGTGTTGAATCAATTGCGGGCAATGGGAGTCAAGGTGTTCCGTACCGATGAGCAGGGTACAATCGTGGCAACATCAGATGGCAGTACGATCACATGGAATGCAAGTCCTTCCGAGAGCTGGCAGGCGGGCGAGCCGACGGGAAGTGTAGAGAAGAGTAAGGATAGTGAAAATGCAGCTACGAGTACACTGGATCAGCAAAGTGGTGTTTCAAATGCAAAAGACAGTACAGATGGATTACAGAGTGCGAATGATGCAGAACAGGGAGATTACATTTTGAATGCTAACACAAAGAAGTTTCACCGCCCAACGTGTGCCAGTGTGAAGCGGATGTCCGATGCAAATAAGATTGTGTCTACGGAATCGAGAGAGGCATTGATTGAGCAGGGGTATGAGCCGTGTAAGAATTGCAATCCGTAAAAGGTTAATGAGAATAATATGCAGAGGGACACTTGTAAAGTAGTTGACACGATTCTCCTAAAAAAGTAAAATATTTTTGGCAAACGCTTAACAAATGTAAGTGTGAAGAAGCAAGGAGGAAATAAAATGAGAATTGGAATATTAGGATATGGTAATTTAGGACGTGGTGTGGAATGTGCGATCAAGCAGAATCCGGATATGGAATTGGTAGCTGTATTTACAAGACGTGCACCGGAGAACGTATCTATCTTGACAAAGGATGCCAAGGTATGTTCCATTGCGGATGTAGAGCAGTGGAAGGACAAGATCGATGTCATGATCCTTTGTGGTGGTAGTGCAACCGATCTGCCGGAGCAGACACCAAAGTATGCGGAATTATTCAATGTGGTAGACAGTTTTGATACGCATGCAAGAATCCCGGAGCATTTTGAGAATGTGGATGCAGCAGCAAAGAAGAATGGTCACGTTGGAATTATATCTGTTGGCTGGGATCCGGGTATGTTCTCCTTGAACCGTCTGTATGCAAACTGTATATTGCCGGAAGGTAAGGATTATACATTCTGGGGAAAAGGTGTCAGCCAGGGACATTCGGATGCAATTCGTCGTGTAGAGGGTGTCAAGGATGGCAAGCAGTACACGATTCCGGTTGAGTCCGCATTAGAGGCAGTAAGAAATGGAGAGAATCCGGAGCTTACGACCAGACAGAAGCACACCAGAGAATGTTTTGTTGTCTTAGAAGAGGGTGCTGATGCAGCCAAGGTAGAAGAGACTATTAAGAATATGCCGAACTATTTTGCTGATTATGATACAACGGTTCATTTTATCAGTGAAGAGGAATTGAAGGCAAATCACAGCGGAATTCCGCATGGTGGATTTGTGATTCGTTCCGGTCAGACAGGCTGGGAGCAGGAGAACAAGCATGTGATTGAGTACAGCCTGAAATTGGATTCCAATCCGGAATTTACAGCCTGTGTGATCGTTGCTTATGCAAGAGCAGCTTATCGCTTACAGCAGGAAGGACAGACGGGATGTAAGACCGTATTTGATATTGCGCCGGCTTATCTTTCTGCAAAAGATGGAGCAGAACTTCGGAAGAATCTGCTGTAATAGGAATTGGATACGAAAGAAGCGAAGGAGATTTTATTAATAAATCTCCTTCGCTTCTTTGTTTTTCATGTAGAACACCTTGCCTTGCGGTCTGAATGGAAGTTTTATTCTGTATCAAGCATAATATTTACTGCGCTGTCTTTCATTATACTGTTTCTTTTTGTTTATATGATGAACCTTAGCGCGGGGGCAGTATTTATCACAATGCTGACAATAGCCTTTGTGTGCAGCCTCGCGCCCCTTAGAACAATAAGTAGTATTTGCATGGGTTTTCTCGATATTTGCTCATAATATTGTCCTTTCTAATTACCGCCGGCCTTGAACCAGTGGTTTGATGTAAAGAACAATATGAATTCGTATGAAAAAGTGTAATATAATACATTAAAACACACGAAAGAGATGGAAATAAGATAGTAGAAAGGGGTTGCATGTTGCAATGAAGCGAAAAATAACAACGAAATTGCAGGAGTGGAAAGAGCAGTACGACATAATCCTAAAGTTGCTGGCTGATGCTGAATGGCACAAAACTGCGGAAATTGCTTCTAAACTTGGACTGAAGGGTACAAGAGCAAGGGAAATAATGAGAGAGTTGTGTGTAATTGATAAAGTGGTAGATAATGGAAAAACAAAAGGAAAAATGTGAGTGAAAGCGGTGAATTGAGTGAAAGTTGAAAGAAATGGGTTAGAATGTGTAACATGAATATATTTGACTTGTAACATAAAAAGAGTTACAATTCAAATATATTAAAGGAGGTGAAGTTTTGAGAGAGTATTTAGAACAGGTTATGCATCAAAGTATCTCAGAACGTCCTTATAATTCGTTAGAAAAGCTACCTTTGGGATGCAGAAAGGCATTTAATCTAACAATTGTAGAAATTCAAAAACAGGAAATTCTTGTGGCGACTCCAGTTAACACATTAAATTTAACAGAACTTCGTAAAATGCGAATGCAATTAGAGAGATATACAGGATATCAATGTGTATTTTATTTGAAGAAAGCAAATTGGTATTCCGTTCCCAAAATGGTGGAAGAAGGAATACCTTTTATATGGGAGAACCATCAGATATATTTGCCATTTTTGGGACTACTTTTGAAAAAAAGTGAACAGAGAAAGCCGAAGAACTGTGCTGTTATTTCGTTTTTAACACAGAAATTATTATTGAAAGCATTATATGAAAACTGGCAGGATGTATCAGCCATACGGGCAGCAGAGAAACTTGAAGTATCCAGAATGTCTATTACTAGATGTTTTGATGAAATTGAGACAATGGGAATGACATTTCTAAAAATGAAAGGAAGATCAAGACGTTTTTTCTCGTTGAATGACAAGAAAGCAATGTGGGAGGAGATGCGTCCGTTTTTGCGCAATCCTGTTATAAGAGAGTTTAGACTAGAAAGAAAGCCCGATGTAGAGATGGTTTTAAGCGGCATATCAGCGCTTGCGGAGTATTCTATGCTGAGTGAAGATAGTTATGTCACATATGCTGTTGGAAAAAGTCAGGTTGGTGTATTAGGTCTAAGATTGGCACAAGAAGTACCAAGGAATGATGAGCCAATCTGTATTGTACAAGAAGTGGGGTATATATTACCATTTAAAGAAGGCAGAGCAGTAGATCCGCTTTCACTGACTCTAATGCTGTCAGATAAAGAACTGGAAGATCCACGTGTAGAGAAGTGTATGAATGAAATGTTGAGGGAATTGGTATGGTAAAAGGAATAGATGTTTTTCAAGAATATTTTAAGGAATATACGGATCAATATGTATTGATTGGTGGTGCTGCGTGTAGTGTATCTTTTGAGGAGCAGGATATTAGTTTTGGACGAACAACAAAAGATCTTGATGTTGTTCTTATCGTAGAAGCTCAAACGAAAGAATTTGGAGAACGATTTTGGAAATTCATTAAAGATGGGAAGTATAGAATTCGGGCAAAGAGCAATGGTAAACCGCAATTTTATAGATTTGATAAGCCGGAAAATGAACATTTTCCTAAAATGATAGAATTGTTTTCGAGAACAAATTATTTGATGCAAGAGGAAAACGGACTGACGCCAATTCATATTGACGATTCTGTATCAAGTCTTTCGGCAATTCTTTTGAATGATGCTTATTATCAGGCGTTACTTGAAGGTAGAGAGGTTATGATGGGAATTTCAATATTAAAGCCAGAATGGATTATTCCGTTTAAGGCAAAAGCATGGTTGGATCTTAGGGAGAAACAAGATGTAGATTCATCAGACACCAAGAAACATAGAAATGATATCATACGCATTTTGGCGGATATGCTATTAGAGAAATGTACTCTTCCAGATGAAGTGCGAAGGGATATGCAGATGTTTATAGAACAGTTTGATGTTACGGAAAAGGAGTTGAAAAACCTAAAAATTCATGGAGCAAAGCCGGAGGATATAAGGAAGGTTTTGCTAGATACATATTTGGACTAGACTGATTATGGTAATATAGATACAACCATAGCATAAAACTATGTCAAACCACATTTTAATTGTATTATTCAATAATGCCGGGAACTGCTATACTATCCTCAGTCGAAAAACAGGCAATATATCAATACATTGGAGGATAGAAGCAGATGAGTACATTACAGACACCATTTCGATATGATTTTGTGGGAAGTTTTTTAAGACCGGAGAAGTTGAAACAGGCAAGAAAGCAGTTTGATGAGGGCGCAATTGATTATGCGGCATTGAAAACGGTAGAGGATGAGGCGATTACAGAGCTGGTAGCGAAGACGAAGGGATTAGGCTATCATGTGATCACGGATGGAGAATTCCGGAGAGCAACCTGGCATCTTGACTTTATGTGGGGATTTGATGGAATCGGGCATACACCGACGAAGACAGGACTTCCGTTCCATGGCGAGGCGGCTATGGTAGACGATACTTATATCGTTGGTAAAGTTGGACTTTCGAAGGAGCATCCGTTTGTGGAGCATTTCCGTTTTGTAAAACAATTTGAGGATGAGAATACCGTAGCCAAGCAGACGATACCATCGCCGGCACAGTTCTTAGCGCAGTTCACGATGCCATTTAACAGAGAATATACGAATAAGGTATATACGAATGATGATGAGTTAGTGAAGGATATTGTTGCGGCATATGGCAAGGTGCTTGATGACTTATATGAGGCAGGCTGCAGAAATGTTCAGTTAGACGACTGTACCTGGGGGATGTTCGCCGACAAGATCGGTCATGTATTGTATGGAACGACCAGAGAGGGTATTGTTGAGTTCCAGAAGGCACATAAGGATATCAACAATCAGGTGATTGCCAATGCACCGAAGAATATGGTGATCAATACGCATGTGTGCCGTGGCAATTTCCATTCCACTTATGCAAGTGAGGGAGCCTATGATTCGGTAGCCGATATCTTATTTGGCGAAGAGAATGTCAATGCATACTTCTTAGAATTTGATGATGAGAGATCCGGTGGATTTGCGCCGCTTGCCAAGGTGTCCGGAGATAAGAAGGTGGTGCTTGGATTGATCACAACGAAGTCGCCAGTACTCGAGGATAAGCAATTTGTGATCAACCGGATCCATGAGGCAGCACAGTATATTCCTTTAGAGCGGCTTTACTTAAGTCCACAGTGCGGATTTGCTTCCTGCGAGATCGGCAATAAGCTGACCGAGGAAGAACAGTGGGCGAAGCTTAAGTTAGTCAAAGAGATCGCAGACGAAGTCTGGGGATAATAGAAATAGATAGACTGGAATTAAGAAAACAGCGCGACGATCAATTTGGGTTGCCGTGCTGTTTTTCATATAGCGTTAGGAATATTTCGTTGTGTTTTATGCATTTTTATCTTCTAATATAGAGGTACAATGTCCGCAGCGGGTTGCCTCGATCGGAATCTCATATCTGCAATACGGGCAGATCTTTGTGGTCTTTTCTTCTACTTCCGGCTTCTTGCCAAATGACATTGCTTTGTTGATGGCTTTCATAATACAGAAGAGGATAAATGCCATAATTAAGAAGTTCACAACAGCACTTAAGAAGTTAGAGGCAAATCCACCGACATCCTGTAAGGAATAGCGGGCTCCGGCTGTAAGGAACTTCAGGATCGGATTGATGAAGTTGTCGGTTAAGGAAGTTACGATTCCGGAAAACGCACCACCAATAATCACACCGACTGCCATATCCATGACATTTCCTTTGAGTGCAAACGCTTTGAATTCTTCAATAAATTTTCTCATATGTAATTCAGTCCTTTCGATAATAATTAAAGATAGGGCTGAGATCTGTTTGTCTCAACCCTATTATATGTCGACTCTATTGTGCAAAAACTTTAGAAGTGGAAGGTATCTTTCAGACCTACCCATAACTGGTCTTTGTCGCTTAAGTTAAGTGCGGTTCCGTCGGTTAAATGATATCCTTCACCGGAAGCGGTTCCTTTGTATTCACCCTCAAGCTGTGGCCATTCGACACCAATCTCCGGGTCGTTCCATGCAAGACCGCCCTCATCGCCCGGATGATAGAAGTCTGTACACTTATAACAGAACTCAGCAATATCACTTAATACTAAGAAACCATGTGCAAAGCCTTCCGGAATATAGAACTGCTTCTTGTTCTCTTCGGTCAACTCAACACCGAACCATTTGCCGTAGGTTTCAGAATTGCTTCTTAAGTCAACGGCTACATCAAATACAGAACCCTTTACGACACGAACTAACTTGCCCTGTGGGAATTCCTTCTGAAAATGAAGACCGCGAAGTACACCCTTGGTAGAGCAGGACTGGTTATCCTGTACGAATTCCATTGTCAATCCGGCTTCTTCCATATCATTTTTATTATAGGTCTCCATGAAATATCCTCTGGCATCACCATGTACGGCAGGAGTGATCACACATAATCCCTCAATGCCACCTGCATTTTTCTCGACTTTAATCTGTCCCATGATTATATCTCCTTTAAAAATCAATCTCTTTCAAATAACGGCTTAACGCATCCTGCCAGGTTGGTAATGGTGTGAAGCCCTGTTCTACTAGTTTACTCTTATCAAGACGGCTGTTAAATGGTCTTGCTGCCTTGGATACACCATACTCTTCGGTTGTCACAGGAAGTACCTTCAGGCGGTCTTCACTGTATTCGGTATGTCCAAGTTCTACTGCCTGACGGAAGATCTCCTTTGTGAAATCATACCAGCTGATATAGCCGCCCTCGTTCGTTGCATGGTAGAAACCATATTTATCCGTCTGGATCATATCAACGAGAAGTCTTGCTAAGTCATACGTATAAGTTGGTGTACCGATCTGATCGTTGACTACCTTTAATTCGTCATGGCTTTTGCCAACATTCAGCATAGTCTTGATAAAGTTCTTGCCATTTGTACCAAATACCCAGGCAATACGGACAATGAAAAACTTGTCTAAGCGGCTTGTAACAGCCTGTTCGCCGGCAAGCTTCGTGCTGCCGTATACATTCAGTGGTGCGTAGTCGGTGCAATCCGGCTGCCATGGTTCCGTGCCCTGACCATTGAATACATAGTCTGTGGAAATGTACATCATAGGAATCTTCAATTCGCTGCATACATTTGCAACATTCTTTGTACCGCCAAAGTTAATGCCCCGTACTTTGTGCTGATTCTCTTCATCTTCGGCTGCATCTACGGCAGTCCAGGCTGCGCAGTGAATCACAGCATCCGGCTGCTCGAAAATAATACGTGCCTGCACGGCTTCGCCATCGGTCAGATCGATCGGTACATAGCGCATGGTAGTAACGGCGGTTCCGTCATCTGCACCGCTATACGTATCGGCGATGTCACTGCCAATTCCTTCAATGCCGCGTTTGGCTAATTCATTCATTACGTCGTGGCCTAACTGACCAGCAACTCCGGTTACTAAAACCTTCATATTCTATCTCCATTCATTGTGTACTATAACATTCGGATAACCCACTATAAGGTTATCCGAAAAGAATTATTCTTATACAATATCAGATCAGACGATTATATGTCTTAGCGGTTACCGTACATCTTCTCGTAGTAGTTCTGATACTCGCCGGAAATGATCGTCTCCCACCACTCCTTGTTGTCAAGATACCACTGGATCGTTTTCTTGATACCATCTGCAAACTTGGTCTCAGGTAACCAGCCAAGTTCATTGTGGATCTTAGTTGGGTCGATTGCATAACGCATATCGTGTCCCTTTCTGTCAGATACATATGTGATCAGACTTTCCGGTTTGCCAAGTTCCTTACAGATGATCTTAACGATATCAATGTTCTTCATCTCGTTGTGACCACCAATGTTGTATACCTCACCGACACGTCCATTGTGGATGATCAGGTCGATTGCTTTACAGTGATCCTCAACATATAACCAGTCACGAACATTCTCACCCTTACCGTATACCGGAAGTGGCTTATCATTTAATGCGTTCGCGATCATAAGAGGGATTAACTTCTCTGGGAAATGATATGGTCCGTAGTTATTAGAACAACGGCTGATCGTTACAGGCAAACCATAGGTTCTGTGGTAAGCAAGAACTAATAAGTCTGCACCAGCCTTGGATGAGCTGTATGGGCTGCTTGTGTGGATCGGAGTCTCCTCTGTGAAGAACAGGTCAGGTCTGTCAAGTGGAAGATCACCATATACCTCGTCGGTAGATACCTGATGATAACGGGTGATGCCGTATTTTCTACATGCATCCATCAATACTGCAGTTCCCTTGATGTTCGTATCTAAGAATACCTCAGGGTTTTCAATCGAACGGTCAACGTGGCTTTCTGCTGCGAAGTTGACAACGATGTCCGGATGCTCTTCTTCAAATAACTTGTATACAGCTTCACGGTCTGTAATGCTTTCCTTTACAAAACGGAAGTTTGGATTGTCCATAACCGGTGCAAGGGTTGACAAGTTACCTGCATAAGTTAAGCAGTCTAAGCAAACGATCCGATAATCAGGATACTTGTTTAACATGTGAAAAATAAAGTTACTTCCAATAAATCCGGCTCCGCCAGTTACAATAATTGTCATAATAAATCTCCTTTTGTTGTGTTATTGTTGACTCAAAACGAATTCAAATCAAGAAGAAATGTTCTTTATAAGATGCCGTTTTGATATAGTTCTTAGTGTAATACGTCTAAGTATTTGCCGTCTAAGACATCCTTTAAATACTGTCCGTATTGGTTCTTTTTCAGAAGTTCATACACTTCTAAGACCTCTTCTTTGTTGATCCATCCATTGAGATATGCAATCTCCTCTAAGCATGCAATCTTACGATGCTGATGGCTCTCCATGGTCTTCACGAAGTTCGTTGCTTCGACAAGACTTTCGTGTGTTCCGGTATCTAACCAGGTAAATCCCTGACCGAGAAGCTCTACATTCAGGTTGCCCTTCTCTAAGTAAATGCGGTTCAGATCGGTAATCTCTAACTCGCCTCTTGCACTTGGGGCTAAGTTCTTCGCATACTCAACTACCTTGTTATCATAGAAGTAAAGACCGGTTACACAGTAGTTGCTCTTTGGATGCTCCGGCTTCTCTTCGATTGAGATTGCCTTACCTTCGGAATCAAACTCTACAATACCGAAACGCTCCGGATCATCGACATAATAACCGAATACCGTTGCGCCCTTGCCGCTTTCTGCATTCTCTACAGCCGCTTTCAAACGCTTTTTCAGACCATGTCCGGCAAAAATATTATCACCTAATACCATTGCTACCGTGTCATCACCGATGAATTCTTCTCCGATGATAAATGCCTGTGCCAGTCCGTCCGGACTTGGCTGTACCGCATACGATAATGATACACCAAACTGATGTCCGTCACCAAGTAATTCTTTGAAACGTGGCGTATCCTGTGGAGTAGAAATAATCAAAATGTCACGGATGCCTGCGTTCATTAATACAGACATCGGGTAATAGATCATTGGTTTGTCATAGATTGGGAGTAACTGCTTTGAAGTTACCATGGTAAGTGGATAAAGACGTGTGCCTGAACCACCGGCTAAAATAATACCTTTCATAATATGCCTCCTTGTATGATTTCTATTAAAATGTATGTGTTCTCTTAGATGTCACAACAAACAGTCCGGTCGAATGAGACATTTTCTGCTTGTTAGCTGCATTATATAGGGTGACGTAACGTCACCTGCAAGGGGAAATTTGTGAAAAATGTAAGTTTTTTTCGAAAAAATAAGCAGACACAATATGTTGCGGTCTGCTTATTTCTTACATACAAAGATGCCGGCATTTTTGGTAATGGAAAATCCTTTCTTTGTCTTCCGGCTTACAAATGCGTGGAAATCCTTATAGCGGTCTAAGATATACTGGTTCTGATTACCGTGACAGGACAGGATATATTCAATGAGTGGTTCGCTTTCTGTTACGAATAGACCATCCTCATAGCATTTCATATCAATCGAGGAGAAGTATGGTGCAAGCAGGGAGGCACCATTTTCCAAGCCAAAACGCTCGTACAGATGATCGGCAGACAAGGTAATCTGCGGGTTAAAGTCCTGTACCAGGTGTGTGATCTCTTGCATATGAGATGCCCCATAGGTACTGCACACAAAATGACCATCCGGCTTCAATACACGGCGCACTTCCTCTAATACGGCATTCAGATCGTTGCAGTAGAAGAGAACGTGATTAGCAATCACCAGATCAAAGCGGTTGTCTGCATAAGGAATGGTGTGACAGTCAAATGCTTCGAAAGTAAAACGCGTATCATCTGACGCAATCATGGGATTCCCGGATGCAGCGGCGTGTTCCACTTTGGAAGCTGCAAGACGCTGTTGTTCAAGCAGGTTAATTTCACGTCTTGTATCACGAAGCATGCCTTCTGAAATATCATTTAATAAGATAGAATTGTGTTCCGGTATCTTTGCAAAATTCTCTCTCCATAAAGCACCGTTGCCGCAGCCGAGTTCTAACACATGCATGTGATCCGTAATGCGGCACTGTTCGAAAACCCATGGAAACCAGCCCTGTTGGTTGGTGGTGTAGAGCTTGTGCAGACGGATTCTGGCAGAAATGTTGGTTGCATTCTGGTACTGTGCCTTTAAGGTGTTCTCCATACTCGTTAAATGAATCAGATTAAGCATCTGACTCCAGTTGATCTCCTGATTATTATCAATGGCATCGGTTGTGTCCTCAATGGCACGGGCAACTAACTGCATCTGCTCAATCCGGTCTTTCACCAGCTTAAGCTGCAGATTAAGCGAGTTGCGGAGCATGTGATAATCGGGATCGCCAATTGTCATGTCGCGGATATCCTCTAATGAAAAACCAAGATACTTTAATAGAAGAATCTGCTGTAGTCTTGCAAAATCTTCGTCCGTGTAGAAGCGTGCCCCGGACTCATTCACATAGGAAGGCTTCAAGATATTCTGTTTGTCATAGTAGCGGATTGTGCGGACGGTAATGTGCGCCATCTTTGCAAATTCGCCGGAAGTATAATAACCAGACGGTTTCATGAGCACTCCTTTCTATGGTTTAAAAGAAAGCACCTAAGCGGCAACTTGGATGCTTTCGTAATTGTTTATCTGATCTATGTGTTATGCAGGCAATGAAACCTGCTTATATTGTTCTACAATCTTGACAACATTATAATCTGGTGCAAAGTCGGTGGCAATATCGCAAATATGCTGTATCGTATCCAGATCTTCTTCTAATTCATCAGCAATCATTTCGGGAGACTTATTCTTTTGAAGTTTGCGACAGATTAATTCTGTAAGCTGAAGCAATTTGCCGTTCTGTTCTCCATCCTCATAGCTTTCCTTCCGTATCGTCTGTTTGTGCAACTCTTCATCATATTCATATAAGGTCATCCGAACCACCTCCGCTTTGTTTGCTAATAAGAACTCTCTTAGAATATCGTGTTTGATGCAGTGGTCTACGGCGTGCCGGACAGCTTCCTCCAGAGGTTGTGTCTCTTGATACTTTCTTACGATGCTTACATATTCAACATATTCGAATAATGTCGGGCACCTTTTGAGAAGATCTTCATTGTACCCTTTGTTGATGTTAAGTTGGGTAACACGAAGTTCTAATGCGGGACTTTCTTCCGGTATCTCAAAAGCATCGGATAGATATAGCTCCCTTCGCTCCGGTTGCTCCCGGATCCCATTATAGAATACTACAAATCTTGGTGTCGGCAGCCTGATCAGACGGGAAGAGTAAATGTCCTTCTTGACCATGTACTTCTCGTACTGTTCGCATACATACATGAGATCCCGTAGGGGCATGTTCGGATTCACGGTTGACTGATGTTCATATAACTGGATTCGCATGTCAATCAGACAGGACACGTCATTCTTCATACCAAGATAGATCGCATTCTCTAAGGTAACGATCTCCAATGCGTCCGGATCGTCGTAATCTGTATCATTCACTGCATTATAAAGTTCTAATAATTGCCTGCTGCTATTAAAAATCATACGAAATACCGTATCACGGTACT
>Ga0129310_1001093_pt1 | contig 25824 bp, 36 predicted proteins | sample Go1ome_2_FD_94433 | JGI IMG/M metagenome (GOLD analysis project Ga0129310, IMG submission 94433) | Western lowland gorrila individual fecal microbial communities from Wisconsin, USA - Go1022A metagenome | ecosystem: Host-associated > Mammals > Digestive system > Large intestine > Fecal | place... | reverse complement strand
CGGTGTCTGATGTATTACCTTCTTCTCTTTCAATCTCTTCAGCGTAAGAATTAAAGGGTTTTATACCCCCCCCCCCCCCCCCCCCCCCACCACCACTCCCACTCCCCCACCTCATATCTCCAACCAAACGAAGCAACACAAAAAAAAAAATGGTTTAAGGCGTGTTTTGGTTGTGGGTGGGGGCGGTGGGTGGGGGGGGGGGGGGGGGGGGGGGGGAGGGGGGGGGGGGGGGGGGGGGGGGGGGGGGGTATAAAACCCTTTAATTCTTACGCTGAAGAGATTGAAAGAGAAGAAGGTAATACATCAGACACCGATAATCCAGAAACACCAGACACCGATAATTCAGAAACACCAGAAACAGATAACCCAGAAACACCAGAAACAGATAACCCGGAGACACCGGATACAGATAGTCCGGAGACACCGGACACGGAGAACCCGGAGACGCCGGATACCGATAATCCGGAGACGCCGGACACGGATAATCCGGAGACGCCGGACACGGAGAACCCGGAGACACCGGACACGGATAATCCGGAGACGCCGGACACGGATAGCCCGGAGACGCCGGATACCGATAACCCGGAGACACCGGACACGGATAATCCGGAGACGCCGGATACCGATAACCCGGAAACACCGGACGTTGATGATCCGGACAAGTTAGAAGATGAAACAGGAGAGAAAGATGCAATCAAGGGTGCAGGTGCATCTGCCTCTTTAAGCTTAAAGGAAGAAAAGACCGCTACTCCCAGCGAGGCCACAAAGGCTACTCCCAGTGAAGCCAGCCGTAATAATTCACTGGATGATGAGATGCTGGAAAGGGTAATTACTACATATAACAATACGCCTGCTTATGAGGAGATCGCTGAAACAGATGACAGTTTCATGTATCTAAGCCAGAAAAACGGAAGAACAAAGCAGGATATTGGTTTTACTGATAAATATAATTATAAAGAGACAGAGTATTTCCTGAAAGGAAAAGCGCATGTCTATGATCTGGAAGACGACCATAAAGTGGTGACTGCAACATCCAGCAATGCAACCAGACCAAAGGCGCAGGATTATGTAAACAGGGTATTTGTGTATATGCCGGAGGATCCAGCTGATTTTAACGGTGTGGTTTTTGTGGATATACTGAATGCCAGCAGTAAAGTGGATCTACCCGATATTTGGCGCAGAAGTTACGATTATTTTATGCGGAATGGATATGCCTATGTGGGAATCACTTCAAAATACTGCAATGTGGAATCTCTTAAGAAATTTGATTCCAAGCGGTATGCAGAACTGGAATGGGGCACCAGCAGCCTGAATGATGACGACAGGAACGGTTTGTTCTGGGATATGTTAGGTCAGTTAGGCGTTATGCTAAAGCAGCAGGATTGTGATCTGTTGGGGGGAAATACGGCGGACAAGGTATTCCTCATGGGGCAGTCGCAGTCAGGTATGTATCTAAACACGTTTGTTAACTGCTTTGGACAAGCCAATGCAGTGGGAATAGATTATAATTCTGATGAGGGGGAGGGAGATGCTGTTTTTGATGGCTTCGTTAATGTAGTCGGAGCATTTGCGGACTCAGCCCTTAGCAGCGGCGGTAAAACCCGAAGCTTTGCCGCACCGTATGATTCTCCAGTGCCATATATATTGGTGGAGGGAGAGAATGATTACAGTGCCTGCGTTAAAATAAATCCCAATTATATTAAAGAAGACGGCGATGAGCCGGGAGAGAATATGTACCGCCATTACGTGATCGCAGGCGGAGCCCACTCATCCAAGATTTTCCCTCCGGACCTGACGGATGAACTTCAGATCCAGGCAGGGCGTCCGGCTGGGTATTATCCGGCAATGAAGACAGATAAGGATACAGGGCGTCCCAATACAAACACGGACCTTAATATGGATTCCTATGTCAACTCTGTTTTGGCAAACCTCATTGAATGGACGGATGGCGGGGATATGCCGGCCGGTTTCCAGGCTGATGATATTGACCTGGATGCAAGAGATGACTATGGAAACCTGACAGAGGGTATTGTTCCTCCCCAGATCACGGTGCCTGTAGCAAAGTATTATGGGGGCGTTAATGGAAACTACTCTACAGACGGCGGCTCCATGGTATATATATCCAGAGAGGAATTGGAAGATCTGTATGCAGATAGGGAGGACTATCTGGATCAGTACGAGTCCGCTTTGGATGATGCGATTGCAGAGGGCTACCTGATAGAGGAAGAACGTGAGCGTATGATGTCCATAGCGGAAAATCAGCCCATATTTGGATATCGCCCTTCATGGTTTACTAATATTGAAGAATCCATGAAAAGTGAGCCTTCCATTAAGATGGTAGGTGATGTGGAAGAAAAAGACGGATATAAGGAAATGACCTATAAAGTGAGCGGTACTGCCAATATCTATGGTGTATTGCTGGAGGATATCCCTTATATCAGAAAGCCTGCCCAGGCATATACCAACTATATCAGGGTTTGCATACCGGATAATTTTAATGGCAAGGCAGTGATTGGACTTATATCTAATAATGATACGGAGTTTGATATAACAAAACTGAAAGCCAAAGGAATTGCCTATATTGGCATTACGGCAGATGCAGATGCGGCTGAGAAGTATGGATGCAGCTGGAAGGTTTTGGAGAAGGAGGCAGACCCGACAAGACAGGAGAACGGCCTGATCTGGGATATCATCAGCCAAACCGCCTCCTTAGCAGAGGAATTATTAGGACAGAATCCTTCCAGGCTGTACCTTGGAATCAAGAAGGCGGATAATTCATGCGCATATACATATACGAATGTATTTAAGCGTTTCTATGGTTTTAAGGTGGATGCAGTAGGTGTGGATGGACTTTATGAAATAGCTGAGCCCAAGAAGCTTATGGTGCTTAACGATATTGATTCCACGATTCCTGTAGCATCACAAGATTCAGTTGTGGCATGGTATGACAGTATTATTTATAGGGAAAACGGCAACGGACCAACCATTGGCGCCACTGCGAAGAGCATTATTGAGCAAGACGGTATGTACTTCAAAGATTCCAATGGTAATGGTATCCTGGATGTGTACGAAGACTGGCGGGAAGATGCTGAAACACGAGCAAAAGATTTAGTTGAAAAGATGACGATCCAGGACAAAGCAGGAATGATGGTTATTAATTCCAGAGGTATGGGTATCAATAGTTCCGATCCTGACGAGGCAACCGGCCTGTTGGATGAAACCTCCAACACGGATGACATGTCTTCCGAAATTTTCGGTGTGTCACGCACACTGGGCACAACGGAAGCAATTGTGGACTGGGGGCTGAGGCACTTTATACTCCGTCAAAATCCGGAACCCGAGGATATGGCTTCCTGGATCAACCAGATGAACCTGGTGGCAGAAAAGACAGAACTGGGAATCCCGGTTGTTGTGGCTTCTAATTCCAGAAATGAAAATGGACAGATGACGTTTGGTATGAATGATGCGTCAGGCGTATTCTCCACATGGCCTGGCACATTAGGCCTGGCGGCAGCGGTTATGGGAGATATTGCCCGTGGAGGAGATGCGGGTCTTATCAGCCGCTTTGCAGAGATTGCCAGAAATGAATGGGATGCGTCAGGCATAAAGAAGGGATATATGTACATGGCAGATACCATGACAGATCCCAGATGGCAGAGGACCTATGGAACGTTTGGAGAGGATCCTGAATTGATCAGCGATATTATTGGAAGGCTGGTAGATGGATTCCAGAACGGTTCGGATGGTGTGCAGGCAGATGGTGTTGCCCTGACTGTAAAACATTTCCCAGGAGGCGGTGCAAGAGAGAACGGTTTCGATCCCCACTATTCACAGGGACAGTGGAATGTATATCAGACGGAAGGCAGCTTGGAGAAATATCACCTTCCGGCATTTATCAAGGCAGTGGAAAACCGTGTAGCTTCTATCATGCCATATTATGCAAAACCGGCAGCTGAAAAGAGTGAAACACAGTATGACCTGGAAGGAAATCCCATTGACATGGTTCCTGTAGGGTTTGCGTTTAATAAGGTATTTATCAACGATATCCTCCGTGAGCAGATAGGACATGAGGGATATGTAAACAGCGACAGCGGTATTACCGGCAATATGTGCTGGGGAGTTGAGGAACTGGATGTTCCTGAAAGAAATGCATTGGCGATCAATGTGGGAACAGATATCATAAGTGATACAAATGATGTTAATTCGATCATTGAAGCTTGGAACAGAGGCGCTGATGGCGGAAAATCCGACTATTATACGACTGAAGGTGTAGTTCCTGCAGGTTATGAGGTGGCGGATGTGACATTAACAACAGCAGCGCTTGACCGGTCCAATGTGCGGCTGTTAAAAGAAATGTTTGATCTCGGTCTTTTTGAGAATCCATACCGCGATCCGGATACTGCTCAAGAGACGGTAGATAACCAGGATAACTGGGATGAAGCATATGAGGCCCATCAGAAATCAGTGGTTCTCTTAAAAGATGGGGAAGGAACCCTTCCATTGACTGCTGATAAGCTGACAGGGAAGAAAGTTTATATCCAGTACTTTGGACAGAGCAATTCGGCCAGCACAACTTCAGAGCTTCAGAGAAGCATTATGTCCGGGGATTACAACATCAGCCTTACCAACAATTATCACGAAGCAGACTATGCATTACTGTTTGTCAATCCATCCTCCGGCAACTATTTCTCTGCAACAAAGGGGTACCTTGAGCTGGATATATGTACGGATAAGATCGTCCATGATGTGGATGATGAAGGGCGCCCGGTGGCGGACACTCATACGGAATCCACTATTGAGAATGTAGAATCCATCAAGGCGATCTCAGAGGCAGTAAGAGCGAACGGCGGTAAAGTTGTGACAAATGTAAACTTTACCCTGGCCTGGATGTTGGGTAATGTAGAACCTTATTCAGATGTGGTCCTGGCTGGTTTTGATACCCTGACAACGGCAACCATGGATGTAATCACAGGTGTCTATGAGCCTACCGGCAAGATGCCCATTACCCTTCCAAAGGACGACAGTGTGATCGCTGTCAATGCGGACGGTGTGTGCATATCTCCAAATGATGTGCCTGGCTATGATAAGGATCAGTATATGCCGGCATCCATGAAAGATGAGAACGGAAAAGCTTACGCATACAAAGACAGTGAGGGCAATTATTACGAACTTGGTTTTGGACTTACTTATGTGGACGATAATGAGGAAGAACCGGTTGATCCTACCCCGGGTGAGAACGGCGGCAATTCTGGAAGCAGTGGTTCCGGCGGCTCCGGAAACGGCGGCAGGGTTTATACTTCCTCATCCAATACTCCGGGTGCTTGGCATCAGGACGAAAAGGGCTGGTGGTTTGAGTTTACAGATAAGAGCTGGCCTCATGGAGAGTGGAGACAGTTGGTATGGAATAATGTGGTAAGCTGGTACTATTTCCATGAAGACGGTTATATGGCAACAGGCTGGTTTAGGGACGGAGATCATGTGTTCTATCTCCATCCATACTCTGACGGAACCCAGGGATATATGTATGTGGGCTGGCATCAAATTGATGGAAAGTGGTATTACTTTAACGAGGTTTCCGATGGAACATTAGGCAAACTGTTAACAAATACCTGGATCGATGGCTGGTATGTAGACAATGATGGCGTTTGGAACGGGGAACAGCGAAATAATGAATAAAAGATAAACAGCAGGGTGACTGAGAGCAATCTTCAGTCACCCTGCTGTTGGTGTGCAGTCTTCCGGCAATGGCGGCAGGAAAAAATTCCAAAGCAGCGGAAGCCGGGGGGGGGGGCATCTAAAAAAGGGCGGGGAGGTTTGACTTTTGCCATTGGTTCAGATATAATAAATTCACTTTATGCAATGCACCGGCCTGCTAACTTAGGGATATGGTTCCCTGTGTCAGCAGGCATGATGCATTCTATGGGATAAGGTCATTGTTACAGAATTTTTGACTGTGATTTATGGGGGTAATGGTGGATCGCTTAGATAAAAAGATAGTTTATTTAAAAAGAGCGGCGTTTATAAATGGACTGCTTACCATTCTGGCTGCAATGGTCAGTGAGTTCCTGTCATCAATGGTAGGTCAGCCTTACATACTGGAGATGGGGCAATGCCCCATATGGTATGAGTCTTTGGCCGGAACAGCGCTTATGCTGTTATATTTCCTGCCTGACAGCAGCGTGAGGAAGAATCGGGCCATTGGCCTGATATATGCATTAACAAGTGTATTGGCGGCAATATTTTCCGTGTTATTATATTTTTGTATGATGCTTCCGTCCCCTGACCACGTCATGTTATGGGTGGTATATTTTATCCTGTACATAGTCCCATTGGCGGTGATCAGCTGTCTGGCAATGGCGGTCATGGTTGATAAGGCGGAGGTTTTACCGGAGGATGAATATAAGGGGAAAAGGAAAATACCGTCCAAAGTAATTGCCGGGCTGATTGCCATATCAGGCTTAGTTGTCACTTCCCATGCATTTATGCGGTATGAGCAGCCGGAAGATCTTACCGCATGGCAGCGGCGTGAACTGGCAAATTCCGGCGTGTCCATGTTAATGCCGGGTAATTCTGAAGAAGGGGATAAGTTTTATGATACAACCGGTGTGATGCATGTGATCACCGGTACGGGAAGACGGATGATCGTGGTAATGTTTGAGGGAGAGCCGGGCGGTTATCCTGAGACGGATGATTATGTGAATGAGATCATAAGCGAAGAGACATATACGATAGATGGAATAGAATATACCAGAAGTGTTGAGAAGAACATCAATAAGGATTATAAAATGATCGCCTATATGAATGGCATAAGCTTTGAATATAATAACAAAGTATATATGGCCATGGTCATAACAGGGCGCACAAATGCTGCGCTGAAACGCGATATTGATAAAATCCTGGGCACGTTTGAGATACAAAGATAAGGGGAAAGATCCTCTTGGCTGAGGTGTGATAATAAAAATTATTGCACAATAATGGCTGCTATAATTTGGGAAAAGCAGATAAAAAAGCATTTATATTGTGGAATATATTGACATTTTGATAAGAAGATAGTATATTGAAAAAAATAATTATGTGTAAATTGTGCGATTTACATTGAGAGGACAATATATGCACCGTAAAATACAAAGGGTTTCATTGCAGTCTGAAATAACAAAATATATTCAGGATTACATAAAGGAAGAAGGACTGATAAGAGGTGACAAACTTCCCTCACAAGGGGAAATGGTTGAGATAATGGGGGTGAGCAGGACCTCCTTGAGAGAAGCCATAAAAACTCTGGAGGCGCAGGGGTTACTAGAAGTACGGAATGGAAAAGGCGTTTTTGTCGGATCTAATTATGGAAATGATTTTATCCAGTTGTCAATCGGTTTTCACAAAGAGAAAGAGCGGCTTTTGGAAGCATTGGAAGTGCGCCATGTATTAGAACATGAAATCATTAAAATGGTTGTGAGGAGAATAACGGAAGCGGAGATTTCTGAGTTAGGTCAAATCACAGATATTTTAATGGATAAATTTTATAAGAAAGAAGAAAAGCGCAACGAGGACCGGAATTTTCATTATAAGATTTATATGTGCTGCCATAACAGTGTGATGTATCAAATGATGACAACTCTAAGCGACTTATTTGATGCTTTTTGGAATGATCCACTGGACATAGAAAATCCATTTGAAGAAGGTATGCCGTACCATTTAGAATTATATAAGGCCATAAAAGACCGGAATTTAAAGCGCGCTCTGAATGCGAATGAAGAGATCATCAAAGATATACGGAGAGAGTTAGAAAATGCAGGTATTAAATAATTTTTAATTTTAGCTATAATATAGCATATAGCACATAGAATATACCTTACAAAGAAAGGGAAGAAAGATGACAGATCAAAGTAAGTATTTGGAAGACTCAAGATTGATTGAGACCCATTATGGAGAGGAATATGAAAATTATTACAATGCAATTGTGCCGCCTGTCTTTTTGAATTCATTAAATGTATTTCCATCTATTGATGCATATTTTGACAGTGATAAAAATGACAAGCATGTTTATGTATATGGGAGGGTGCAGAATCCTACAGTTAGAATTCTGGAAGATAAGATCGCGGCATTGGAACATGGTACCAAAGCATTTGTGTATTCATCCGGTATGGCTGCGGCGACAACCGCTGTAATGTCCGTATGCCATGCGGGCGCCCATATTGTCTGTGTCAGAAATGTATATGGACCGCTAAATACGTTTCTTACCCAGTATTGTAAAGAATATTTCCAGATGAACGTAACATTTGTAAAAGGTGATCTTATTGAAGAGTTTGAGGATGCTGTTACTGATAATACCGATTTGATTGTACTGGAGAGTCCTTCATCAATCGTGATGAGTTTGCAGGATATATCCAAGGTAGTACAGATAGCCAGAAAACATAATGCAAAAACCTATATTGATAATACGTACTGTACACCGATTTTTCAAAATCCGTTAGATTTAGGGGTAGATATAGTTATGCACACAATGTCCAAATACATAGGCGGACATAGCGACATTATAGGTGGTGTTTTAATTGCAAACGATGAGGATTTATTAAAAAAACTGATGCTTCATAGAGAATTGTATGGAGGCATATTAGGACCAATGGAGGCATGGCTGGCAATCCGGGGATTACGTACAATTGAGGTCCGTCTAAGGCAGCATGAAAAAAATGCAATGGCAGTTGCTGCATTTTTAGATAAGCACCCCAGGGTAAAAACCGTAAATTATCCAGGCTTACCGTCCTTTCCACAATATGATTTGATGAAAAAACAACAAAAGGGTAATTGTGGTCTTATGAGTTTTGAAATTGACAGTACGATGGAACAGACAAAAAAGTTTTGTCAAGCGCTTTCAATATTTAAAATCGGGGTATCATGGGGTGGCTTTGAAAGTCTGGTGGAGATGCCATATGCAAGAATGACAGATCAGGAAGCTTCATGGCTGGGGGCCTCTGCTAATATTATACGCATACACTGCGGACTGGAAGGAGATGACCTATTGATCGCGGATTTGGAGAAGGCCTTTTCAATCTTATGATAACAAAAACAAAAATGAAGGAGGATATAATGTATGAAGAAGATGGTTGCAACAATGTTAACGTTAGCAATGGGTGCAGGAATGTTGACAGGATGCGGGGGATCGGCAGTTAAACAGGAAACAGACAGTATGAAAAGAGAAGAAAACATTGTTATTACAATGGTTGAATCTCTGACCAGTCCGGATCGAACTGCTATTATCCGTGAAATTGCAGATAAGTATGAGCAGGAACATCCCAATATATCCATTGAAATTATTTCTCCGCCACTGGAAAATGCCGATAATAAAATCACACAGATGCTGATGAGTGGATCAGGAGTAGATATTGTGGAGACAAGGGATTTGACGATCACACAGTATGTGAATAACCAATGGATCCAGCCACTGGATCAATGGCTGGATCAATGGGAAAATAAGGATACCTTAACCAGCGCAGCCAATTCGGCTATTTATAAAACTGGGGATAAGGCATATTTAATCCCTTATGGGTTTTTATGGAGAGGACTATATTGCAGGGCAGATTGGTTTAAAGAAAACAATCTTGAGTTGCCTAAGACCTGGCAGGATATTCATGACGCAGGAGTAGAATTAACTGATTCAAGTAAGAACCGGTTTGGCTTTGCATTCCGTGGCAGCACATTGGGACATCAGTATGCGGATACTGTGATATGGAGTTATATTGGAACAGATCTATTGGCAAATCCGGATGCAGGATATTATTTGAAAGAGAAAGAGGGGGAAACGATCTTTACGTTGCCGGAAACAAAAGAAGCACTGGAATTCTATAAATCTTTATATACAGATTGCTCTCCAAAGGACTCAATTGCATGGGGATTTGCGGAGATGGTTCAGGGTTTTGTTGGCGGAACAACAGCCATGCTGATACAGGACCCAGAGGTCATTGCATCTTGTGAAGCAGATATGAGTGAAGAACAGTGGGAATTAATCCAGTTTCCGGTAGGTCCATCAGGACAGGCGGTTTTCCCAAATGGATTTGCTGGCTGGGCAATGACTTCATTTACAGAACATCCGGATGAGGTATCAGACTTTATACTGTATCTGTCTAATCCCGAAAATAACACATATTTTGCAAAAAATTATGCTACAATTCCAATTCATTCCAATGCACCTGAGCTTGACAGTTTTTTCAAAGAGGGTAGATTCTCAATCTATATGGACATGGCTGAAAAGGGGGAGGTTTATCGCTGTGCTACTCAACCAATGATGTATAACGCATATGCCACCTATAAAACGAATGTGGATACGATGTATCAAAAGTGGTTAACTGAGGAAATAAGCACGGATGATCTATTGGAGTGGCTGGATGATTTTTGGAAGGATGCATATCAGCAGGAGGGAAGAAAGTATTAAACATAAACCCGGGAGAGGTGAAAATTACCTCTCCCTCATATAGGAAAAAGGAGATACGGAAAAGATGAATGGTATTGGTAAAATGGAACGGAAAAAAAGAGCGTACATTATCCTATTACTTATCCCTTCTATTGTTCTTCCAATGATTTTTACATATTATCCAATGATTAAAGGAAGTATTATGGCTTTTCAAAGCTATAATCTTATGGATATAGGAAATATCCGATGGATCGGATTCGGTAATTTTAAAAAATTGTTTATGCCGAATGCGAGTAATTCGTTTTATGTGATATTAGGAAATACTGTAAAGTGGGTTTGCGTTTCATTGCTTTTTCAGTTTTTGATTGGTTTTGGTGTTGCTCTTTTACTCAAGAAAAAGTTCAAGGGATCCGGAATTTATCAGGGTTTAGTATTCTTTCCCTGGGCTGTTTCGGGATTTGTCATTGGTATTATATGGCGATGGATGTTTAATGGTACATCAGGTGTGATTAACGATATTCTAAGCCGTATAGGAATTATAAGTGAGCCGATTGGATGGTTGGCCGATAAAAATACAGCTTTATTATCTTGTATTGTAGCCAATATATGGTATGGAGTTCCATTTTTTACAATTATGATTACCGCAGCATTAAGAGGCGTCTCCGAAGATTTATATGAGGCAGCCAGTGTGGACGGTGCCAGCGCATTTGGAAAGTTCTGGAATATCACAGTGCCATCCATTCAATCCGTTTTATTGCTGACTGTATTAATGAGGACAATATGGATTTTTAATTTTCCCGATTTAATATATTCAATGACACAAGGTGGGCCAGCTGGTTCGTCCCATATTGTCACTTCGTATATGATGCAATTGGTCCAGAGTTTGGATTATGGTTTAGCTTCTTCTGTTGGATTATTATCCATTTTATTCTTGATCATCTTTACCATAATCTACTTAATAGCCACTAAGCGCATAAATTCGGAGGATTAAGGCATGGATAGAAAATATAGTAAGTTTATTCTGGATTTTTTTAAATATGGCGTTTTATTATTATTTTTGGTAATTGTCATGTTCCCCTTTTTTTGGATGCTGGTGACTTCATTAAAGGGCAGTCAGGCAGAGATTTATGCATTTCCGGTTCAATATTTACCACAAAAGCCCAGCCTGGTTAATTATATTTCAATGTTATGGAAAGGCAATTTTGGAAGGTATATGAGTAATTCCCTTTTGGTGTCAACTGTTGCAGCAACCTTTGCGAGTATGATTGGAATTGGTGCGGGTTACATTCTTTCAAGATTTAAATTCAGGTTGAAAAGTCCATTGTTGTTATTTTATCTAATTACGCAGATGATTCCCACGTTTATAATGTTGCCATCGTTATATCAAATGCTTTCAAAACACCATATGCTAAATAATATATGGGTAATGGCATTGTTGTATACAAATATGATGATTCCGTTTTCAGTGGTTACATTAAGAGGTTTTTTTGACGGAATTTCTTCAACATTAGAAGAAGCAGCATGGATTGATGGTTGCAGCTATGGTGCGGCACTAAGAAAGATTATCATACCTGTTATGAAACCAGGAATTGCAGCAACATTTATATTTGCCTTTATTAATTCCTGGAATGAGTTATTTATGGCAATCATGTTTATTGATAAGGATAAGTATAAAACAATCCCGGTAGGGTTAAATGCTTTGATTTTGAAGTACGACATAAAATGGGGAGAAATGGCAGCTGGAACAGTAATGGCATTAATACCCACAATACTACTATTTTCTGTTGCCCAGAAATATATGATAGAAGGGTTAACTGCAGGGTCCGTTAAAGGATAGGTGTGCTTAGAAACAGGGGGATATATCAATTGATCAAAAAAGGGATTGACAGTCGGATGATTTATAATTTGAAACATAATCAAAATATAACCATGCTTACAGCTGAAAAGCTATGCAGGATCATTAAATGTGAGCTTCAAGATATTGTAGAGTTTGTGGAGGAAGAATAGAATCGTGATCGGGAGTAATGAAGGAATCTGGAATCTACTCACACAACAGACATGCCAGTAATGCTCCTTCTAAAAAAAAATGCCGGAAAGCCTTATAAAATAAGGATTATCCGACATTATCCAGCATGGAGCTGAGGGGAATCGAACCACAATCCGATGTTACATAATGCTTGTAAATACGTACAGTTTCAACTTTCGTGTTGTGGCTCGTGTTGTGGCAAATTAATAAAATCTCTTACTGTACGCATAAGGAACTTTCTATTTCCAAGCATCATCTCATCTAAATTAACACTAGTAAGATAGCCGCGGGCATTGATGAGATTTTTGTTTTTCTCATACTTTATTTGTATCCGATCACCAATTCGGACAACACGCTGTAATCCATTAACTACGAACATGTAATCTGTATCTGATATTTTTCCAACACATATAGGGGTATTATTTTCAGTTTCAAGGTTTAATGATCGCTCAAAGTAGTCATTAACTTTATTATCTGCTTCCAACCGTCCTTGACTGAAAGTATGGGTGTATACCTTCTTCATTGTGTAGTCTGTTTTCCATCCGCCGCGTTCCTGGGCGTATTTATCTGGAATCTGGAGTAAAGCCATGACAGATGCATTGATATGACGCAGATCATGAAATGTCATATGTGGGAGCCCGTTTTTTTGCATTAATCTGACAAATCTACAATATATTGCATGTCCACTTAATGTAATAAGCTGATCGGTTTCTACGTTGTCAATTAAATCTTTTATATAGGGAGGAATTTCATGGCGTCTTATGCGAGTTGACTGCTTGGCTTGTCCTTTTCGCAGTGGTTTTCCATCCACATCAACGACCACTTCACGGATGGTAAGATAATCACCATCTACAGATTTTGATTTGGTAAGCCCCCTTATTTCAGACATAGAAAAACTGAGCCACATTGCCAACATAACAGCAAGTTCTATTTTGGTATCTTTGACAATATTATATATAACTTCTGGTGGTGGAAGCTCTTTGATTACTTCATCCTTTTTGGGAAGTCGTACAGCGCAATCTAATGATTTGTAATACTTTTGAAATACGGCAGTTAATAAGCCATACTCATTGATAACAGTTTTGGCGGATATCGGCTTAGGGTTGGTCTTATTTCTTTTTGATGTCCGCTTAGCTTCTTCGTTTACAGCTTCTTGGAGCCGTTCGGTAGTAAGGTCCTTTAGCTTCATATTCATGATGCCTTTAAAACCATTACGCTGCATCTTTCTGTATCCCTGGATGGTAGTCGGAGATAACAATGCATCACAGGATGCAATGTATTTATCAATAGCATCAGAGACAGTGCAGCTTTCAGGACGGCTTTTGCGTTCCATTTCAGCCTCAAAGATACTGGCCATCCGTTCGGCTTCCTTTTTTCCTTTTTTTCCGGGAAGAGTACTTGTGAAAGATTCATACATTTTCTTTTTCTTTAACTTCCCATTCTGGTAACGGACAGGTGCCCCTAAATCATCATACACCTGTTCACTATGTGTATATACCAAGGCACGCCATGAACCGGAAGGAAGTTGTTTTGCTTCTGCCATATCATATCCTCCTAAAAATGAGTAATCAAAATACATCCATTGCCATTTTTGAAGTCAAATGATATAATATGAGTAGGTTTGCGAGGCCTATATTATTGCATTGACTCAATCAGGCAATAGTATCTATGTGAAAGCTTCTGCGTTGGTAGCGCAGGAGCTTTTATTGTTCTATAAGACGTAAATTCAATAATTCTTCGGGGTATCCTGTGCAGTCGCAAAATTGACTATGGGTAAAATCTGAAAAGTTTCTTAATAAATTATCACTAATAAGCAAATGAGCGGCAAACATATTTGCCTGGCGTTCAATACGACTGGTCAGTAATAGCGTGTGATGAGCCATAAAGGCACAGTTTTCCTTTGGGTGCAGAATGGCATGTCCTAATTCATGTGCCAGCACTATTTGCCTAAAAACATCATCCCCTATATCTGAATTGACAAATATCCATTTGACACGGCGTATATACACATAGTTTCCTGCAATATTTCCTAATGGACAAAAATACACCTGTATTTTAAGATACTGCGCTATCTTTAGAGGATCATTGGTTCCAAGTTTTCTTTTGTAATAGGCAACAATACGCTTGATACGTCTATTCAACCAAAACCACCTATTTGGGGTCCTTTCTGCGGCCGAAGCGCTGTTTGTTGATTTTTTTAGTTTCTCTCATGGCATGTCCTAAGGCATTTTCAAGCAGTATCATAGATGCCTCGTCAATTTCCTTACCTTCAAAATATAGAGGTCCATCCTTGGCACTTCGGATATTTGCCATCATTTTTCGTAAGTCATTTGTAATATCTCTTTCATCTTTAGACGTTAATTCAACCTCTCCACTATTGGCCTCTTTTCCAGTCATGAGATAATCGACAGTGACTCCGAAATAATCAGCAATTGGTTTTATTTTTGATAGATTTGGGGCAGATTTATCTATTTTGCTGATGTATCCCTTTCCAAAACCAAGGTGCTCTTCTAATGATTTACTGGTAATCCCATTCTTTCTACATAGAAATTGAATTCTTTCTTTTACGTTCATATGGCTGCCTTTCAAAAAAAGTTGCGAAAAAACGCAAACTCAACTTGACATTTGCCAAAAAACGCGTATAATAAAATCAGAAGTTGCGATAAATGGCAAATATGAAACAGAAAATGCGTTTGTTAAGTATTGTTGTGGTGACTTTATTTTACTATAAATCGCAAAAAAAATCAACTTAAATTTGTTATTTATCGCAAATTCACAAAAACATATGGAAGGAGGAGAGATAATGGTCTATGACAACCTAAAAGAAATTTGCAAAGAAAAGCACATTACCTTCCAAGAAATTGAATCATTAGCAGAACTTGGAGCTGGTTGTATTAGCAGATGGAAAGACGGAAAAGTAAGCCCAAATATAGACACCTTAAAAAAAGTTTCAAGCGTAATTGGTGTTCAGGTCGCAGACCTTGTAAAAGAGTAGAATACGGAAAAGCAAAGACTATGAAAAGATGGTGAGAACAAATGAAAATCACAATTGATTTAAACGAGTGTCCCAATTTTGGTTTATCTCCCAATTACATATACCGTTCTTTGTATATGGAGTATTGGAACAAACTGCAAAAGACATACCACAGAAACTTGTGGGGATTAGCTGATGCGTGCGATACAGCAGCGAGGGCGCTTTATGCGCAGAATACAGGGCGAAGTAGGAATGTAAAAAGCTTGATTCTCACATATGCAGATGCCGAAGCTTGTTTTGAATTGTTTAAACAGTTTGCAGATGTATGGAGTGAGAATTGTTTGACAAATTGTTAATCTTTGCAAAATATTTTGATATTCCTGTAGAGTATTTTTCGGATAATGAGACTGCAAAAACTAAAGATCAGTAGAGAAGCATTAGAGAAAAGAGTAGCTAACCTTGAAGGGCAAGTTCAAAGCTAGCCAAAAGAAATATCAAAAACAGAGGTGAGAGTAGTGAATGATATATTGATGTCAAATAGAGAAATTTTTAGTGGTGAAGAAATAAGTGAACTGACAGTTCAAATAATTAATGAGTTTGCTGAAAGGAAGTTGAGCGTTGATAAGGCACGTATTGTTTTGGATAAGGCAAGAGAATTAGTTGGTGAATACTCTATCATCAATCCTATAAATTCTTAAGCAATATTTCTTGGAGAGAATAGGAGATACTTAATAACTCCTTATTGTCAGTTGCATATTTTCTTGTTGGTAAGCAAGCCGCGGCAGTAAGGTCTATATCAAAACACTCCGTGTACGTTTTAGTAGCTGATTTATATTGAATTGAAAAATGGACAGGGCGGTTTATTTCCGTAAAATCTAACCAACATGTTTTGGATTGCCCAGGAGCAATTACACATTTGCTGAGATCTTCAATATAGTTTCTCGTATCTTTAACTCCATAGCAGTTTGAAAAGTCGAAGTCAGATTCAAAGTTCATCATATACGCAGTAGATTGTCCAAAGTTTTTTACAATGAGATAAAACATTGGAACACCAGGATTTATAGATTGCGTATAAACTGAAATTACAGGGCGACTCGATTCCTCAATCATTAGACTGTTCTGTTTAAGAGTTTTTACTGAGATTATGATTGCGGCTATGCTTGTAATGAGTGAGGTTATTATACCCATCAACTGAATGCAATCCGAAAGCGACATTTCAAGAATAAAGTTTTCCATATACTTCTCCAAGAGTTTTATACTCAGCGCCGTAACACCTGTAAATACAGTATAGACCAGGGGGAGAAAAAAGACAAGCGGAAGGAGGGGGAAAGGGGTGCCCAAAAGTAAGCCTCTTGAGATTACTATGAAACGCCGCAGGATAATGGCCTGCATAAACAGCCGCAAGACATTGGATGGATTTGGTGATGAAGAAATGGCACGGAAAGCTGGGGTATCACCGTGGACATTTTCGCAACGGAAGAAACATCCGGAAGAATTCTCCATACAGGAACTATGGAATATGGGAATCAAGGTATATCTATCAGATGGAGAACCCAAGTTACCGCAGGAAGATGTTTTAGATGTTAGTTGATAGGATAGGAGGAATTTGAGTTGGGATTATCAAGGAATGTCACCGGAACCGTTAAATGGTTTGACAAAAAGAAGGGATATGGATATATCACGGCAGAAAATGGACAAGATTATTTTTTCCATTATACCAACTTGCTTAAAGATGGCTTTAAAACAACTTATCCTGGTCAGAAGGTTTTGTTTGATATAACTAATGTCCATAAAGGTGTGCAGGCTATTAATATTTTGGAAAGGGGTGATAGATAAATGGATTCATATTGGAAAGGAAAATATCGCGAATTAAAGCAACAAGACAGGACAAAGGATTTCATGATCTGTTTAAGCTGGGCTATTACATTTATTATTGCAATCGGAAATTGTCTTATCTCGTTGTTGAAATAAAAAATGCGCCAAGGAAGCTGCAACTTCTCTTCGGCGCTAGGATATTTACTCAATATAAGTATAGCACAAGAAGGAGGATTTTGTAAATGCATGATATGAGAATTTCGTTAAGTCAAGAAGAGTACCAATCTTTACTTGAATCAAAGATAAAGCTAGATATTTTAGACCGGCACTTCAGCCGCCCGGAAAATAACGCTATGTACCGTTCTGATTTTGAAACGATCACAGGCTTTGAACACACAAATTATAATCCGAAAGCGTTTGACCCAAGTAATGAGGCGCTTCCTTGCGTATGAAGTATGTAGGTATAGGACATAGGGCAGGATTTGTGATTGAGGAAAAGGATGCGTTTGAATTTGCACTTAATGCAATGCGGAATGAACCGCCAGAAGACAAACAGGCTTTCGTTGAATGGTTCTTTTCTGGGAACTACATAAGGGAGGATGGAGATGATACTGGGCAATGAAACAATATATCACGGAATCCAAGTTAGAAAGAAAATCATGGATTTCATAACCAGATATATTATCCAACATGGGGTATTCACCCACCGTAAAAGAAATTGGGGATGGAGTTGGGCTCAAATCAACCAGCTCCGTACACAGCCATGTGAAGCAGCTGATTAAGGAAGGAAAACTGGAAACAGATGATCCCGGATTTCCAAGAGCCTTAAGGGTTCCCGGATATCGTTATGTAAAGGAAGATGAGGTTTTAAATGGCAGAGAATGAAAAGCAAGCATTATTACAAGAAGAGAATAAATCAGAAAACGTGGTTTCCACAGTAAAGCGTACGGCTTTAGCAACTAATCCATTCTCGGATACAGATCAGTTTAACAATATTTTCAAAATGGCACAGCTAATTTCACAGTCTGATATGATTCCGGCAACATATAAGGGAAAACCAATGAACTGCGTAATTGCACTTGAACAAGCCAATAGGATGGGGGTTAGTCCTCTAATGGTCATGCAGAACTTATATGTAGTAAAGGGGGTCCCTAGCTGGAGTGGTCAAGGGTGCATGATGATTATTCAGGGATGTGGAAAGTTTCGTGACGTTGATTATGTGTATTCTGGAGAAAAAGGAACTGATTCAAGAAGTTGCAAGGTGGTTGCAACTCGGATATCTGATGGAAAGCGGATTGAAGGAACTGAAATTACAATGCAGATGGTTAAATCAGAGGGATGGATCAGTAATACTAAGTGGAAAAACATGCCAGAACAGATGTTGGGATATAGGGCTGCAACTTTTTTTGCAAGGATGTATTGTCCAAACGAACTAAATGGATTTGCCACAGAAGGTGAGGCAGAAGATATGAATCACAAGCCTCAACGAATAGAAGCAATAAATGTATTGGGAGATACTGCACATGAATAAGGGGTTTATATTAAGCCAGGAAAACTATTATTTACCTGAGACAAATCAGCTATTCTGCTCTGCCAGTCAATATAAACAGGCGATAGGCTGTATTGGCCGTCCTGGTTGTGAGGCTACTATGTTGGCGCAGCTACGAGGTGATTGGGAATTTGAAACATCCATAGATATGCTTATTGGATCATATGTGGATGCCCGGTACGAGGGTACGATAGAGCAGTTTCAGGAAGAACATCCAGAATTGTTTGTATCCCGAGGAGAACGCAAGGGCCAGTTAAAGGCGGAATTTATAAAAGCAGAGCAGATATACCGGCGTTGCGAGAAAGATACCCTATTCTCCGCATATATGAGCGGAGAGAAACAAGTAATTATGACCGGCGAGATTGCTGGTGTACCCTTCAAAATCAAAATGGATAGCTTGCATCGAGGGAAATGTATTGTTGATCTGAAGGTGATGCAAGACCTATCAAAACAGTTTTGGGTAAGGGATTATGGCCATATGGATTTTATCACATATTGGGGATATGATATTCAGCTTGCAATCTACCAGGAAATCTATTATCAGAATACAGGAGAGCGGTTACCTACATACATATGTGCTGCAGATAAAGGCAAGGTAACGGACATTGCTGTAATCTACGTAGATGATATGCGGCTCAGGGAATGCCTGGAGGCTGTCAAGGCCAATGCTCCTAAGATTCAGATGCTTAAATCAGGCGAGATAGAACCTATACGCTGTGAACTGTGCGATTACTGCAAGTTCACAAAGGTACTGGATAAGCCTATTCATTTTTCAGAATTGACAGGAGATGTCTAATGAAAAGTACTGTAACAGAATATGATACAATCTGTTTCTTTTGCGGTGGCCTAAAGGAATGTGATCATCATTTGATTTTTGGAAATTCCCTTCGCGTACTGGCTGATCAGGATGGATTGATTATTCCGTCCTGCAACAAGAACCATAATATGGGAAGTTTGTTAGAGCGTATACATGATAATCCGGCAGCAGAAAAATTGTCAAGAATGTTGGGACAGGCTATTTTTGAACGGAATTATTGCGCACAAGGTCATAGCCTGGAGGAAGCCAAAGCGGCATTTATGCGGCGATACAAAATAAATTATTTATAGGAGGAGAACATGTCAGGAAGAGTTAAACATATGCAGCGTAGTCACTATTCATATCACAATGGAGCGGATAGTATTTATAGGAATTTTGAGAATAGAGCTTATGCTAAGCGTGTTAAGAAGGCACCTGGGATAAGCTTGGCTGAAAAGATGGCAAATACTTTACAGAAATTGAGGTTACCGGGGTTTGCCAATAAGAATGCAAAGTACGAGGGAGGAGAAGACTAATGTCAAAGGTAAATCTGGAAACATTTGCAGGTGGTGCCCTGCAGGAAAAGGTAGACCGAGCAATGGATGAGGTACTACAGAATATGCAGGATCCGAATACACCATGGAAAAATAAGAGAGGAATTACAATCAAGATTTCATTCCAGCAAAACGAAGATCGGGATGATACAGCAGTAGATGTGGTAGTTGAGAAGAAACTGGCACATTCTAGCCCCATTGTTACCCGGATGTCAATTGGAACTGATTTAGATACCGGAGAGGTTTATGCAGAAGAATACGGAAAACAGGTTAAGGGTCAGATGTCCCTTAATGACTGGAATGCAGTGCAGGAGAAGGCTGGAAAAGCAGTTGTTGATGGAAAGACAATAGATACCAGTACCGGTGAGGTTTTAGAAGAACCAACAGTTGAAAAGAACGTTGTAGTTGATTTTAGGGCCATAAGGCAGGCTTAAGAGGAGGATAAGGACTATGATTAAAGAGGCATTACAGTACATTGTAGGATTAAAGGCACCGGTGATTACTGAGATTGGAAACCAGACATATTCTGATAAGGAGTTAACGCGTATTACATTTAATCCTAAGGCCCAGGAAATAGAAATGAATACCCTCACCAGTCTTGTGGATTACATAAAAGGTAACATTGATCCTATGGCGGATAAGATGATTGTTCATGTTATGAATCCCACTAAGGTAGCACTGTATTCCCAGCTTGACAATGAAAGAATCAGGGAAAACATGGTAGTTGTAAATGCCCAGGTGCCAATGTTTCCGTTTGGAAAGTTTATAGAGCATGAGAACTTCTGTATTGGTCTGCAATCCAAATTTATGGATGATTCCGATACAGATCGGGCGTTGGTATTGAAATTTGCTGGAACGGTTGAAGATGGAACTGTGGCTGAATACGGAGATGATGGGGTCACTCAAAAGGCCACTGTTAAAAGCGGAATCTCATCTAAGACAGACGCAAAAGTGCCTAATCCGGTACGCTTAAGGCCATACAGGACATTTCAAGAAGTCCGGCAGCCTGCTAGTGATTTTATCTTCCGAATGAAATCAGATAAGTATGAAGGCGTCCAGTGTGCGATATTCGAGGCTGATGGAGGAGAGTGGAAGAACCATGCAACAGCGTCTATCAAAGAGTATTTGAAAGAACAGCTTAAAGGGTATGGAAGGTTTATTATTATTTCTTAGTTGTATAGGCTAGAGCCTTTACATAGATGGTTAATGCACTTGTCCAATCTTTACCAGATATGTCACAGTATTTGCCATTGGTTGGACATGAGGGGCAGTTCCTGACCGGCTGCCCTTCCTCCCGAGGAGATGGATAATGGAACATAAATTTGTTATACGTGGCAGGTTCTATGGAGACAAGACCTTCCCAAGCTTAAATGATTATCTTCACGAATGCGGAAAGAATCCGAAGAATGGTGGAAAGATGAAACGGGATTACATGATGGTTGCATCAAACGCAATCAGGCTGCAATTAAGGCGGTTAAAAGTCAATAGGCCTATCATTCTCCACTACAGATTCTATGAGCCGCGTAAGGGGCAACGCAGGGATTTCATGAACATATTTAGTCTGGCAGATAAAGTTATTCAGGATGCCCTGCAGCAATGCAAGGTGATACCAGATGATGGGCCTGACTGGGTCAAAAACACCACCCATGAATTTTATTACACTGACAAGGAACCATGGATTGAGGTGGTAATTGAGGAATTATGATGAGGGGATGAATGTGGCAGGAGATTATATCATTATCAGCCGAAAGATAATGGAATGGGAATGGTATAAAGACTTGAATACCAAGGTCCTTTTTCTGCACATGTTGATAAAGGCCAACTGGAAAGATGGTAGGTTCAAGGGTATAGATGTTCCGAGGGGGGCATTTGTATCATCATTGGCAATATTATCGCTGGAAACCGGGCTAACAATCAACGAAGTGCGAACAGCCATTTCACATCTAAAGTCAACAGGCGAAATCACAAGCAGTTCACACAATAAATACACTGTATTTACAATAAAAAACTACTGTCAGTATCAATGTATCCACACGCAGGAACACACTGAAACCACAGGCAGTTCACAATCAGATAACAATCAGTTCACAAGCAATCCACAAGCTATTAACAAGCAGTTAACAACAATAGAAGAAGGGAATAAAGAAATAAGGGAAGAACCTGAAGAAAGAGAAGAAGGGAATAAAAAAGATTATCGTAATTATCAGGAGATAATTACTCTGTACAATTCGCTCTGCAAATCGTACCCCCGGGTCACAAAGCTGTCTAACAAGAGAACCGCTGCTTTGAGAGCACGATTAAACAGTGGATACACGGTGGATGATTTCCGACAGTTGTTTGATATAGCTGAGAGGAGCGATTTCCTGAAGGGTAAAAACCGTAAGAACTGGGCAGCCACATTTGACTGGCTAATCTGTGATGCCAATATGGCAAAGGTTCTTGATGGCAATTACAACAACGATAGGTTTGTTTCCCGAAATGAGTCCGTCAATGTAGTAGCGGACAAACAACGTCAGTGCCGTGAAATGATGTATGACTGGGCAATGGAGGGTGAAGAACAATGACGAGAAAGGAATTTGCTGTATTTGCAGACCGGGTAAAAGTAGCATACCCCAAGGACAACCTACTGTCATCCAAGGATGCCATGGACTGGTGGTATGATTTGTTGGGCGATCTTCCTTTCCCAGCGGCAATGAGCGCCCTTAAGCAACATGCCGTAACCAACAAGTTTCCGCCAACGGTTGCTGAGATACGCCAAGCGGCCACAGAAACACTCACAACGGTAACGATGGATGTAGATGAGGCGTGGGGGACAGTAATCAGGGCAATACGAACATACGGCTATATGAGGGAATCTGAGGCATTGGACAGCTTTCCAGAACCGTGCAAAAGTGTTGTGAGAAACATCGGATGGCAGAACCTATGTCAAAGCGAGAATATCATGGCAGAACGTGCCTTCTTTCGGGATAACTACAAGGTGAAGATGGAACGGCAGAAAAAAGAAAATGTACTACCGCTGTCGGTAAGGAATGAAAAGGCCGCCTTATTGGAACAAAAAATATCCCAGGCTGTCTGCGCACTCACGATGAAGGAGCCTCCAAATGGATGAAAGGTATGCAGCAAAGCTTGCAAGGCACCGGGTAGATGCGGAAACGCATATGGGCTTGGAGATGACCCCGGAAGAAGTTATCCTTCGGAGACAGTACATGCGAAGTATGTTGATGGTCAATCCGATGTGGAAAGGGTGCACAGATTTGCAGATCGACTGCATGAGAATGTACAGAGCTGGGGATGACTGGTTTGTTGAGGATGTGGATTTTTATGAATATAAGCTGTGAGAAATGAGGTGTTGCTATGAATGTGGGAAGCGGAAAAATGTCAGGAAATCCAATCACAAAGGAAGAAATGGATGCCTTCAAGAAAACCATCCATATAGGTGATAAAGTAAAATATTCAGAGAAGGTTCCAAGGGATGATGGAATCAGTGGATTGAAGGTTGTAAAAACAGAGATGGAAATAAGCGGAATTTACAAATACTTTGTGACCTTGGAAGCCGGAAAAATGCATAGAAGTCTAACTTGGCCAGAACTTTTAATTTCCAAGAAACCTGGGAGGTCAGGAAAACGTAATAGGAAGGCAGCAGACGAAAGAGAACGTTCTAGAATTATTATGGAGTTATATAAATCGGGCATGAGTAGAATGAGAATTTCTGAAGAAACTGGTTATTCGTATTCTACGGTGACACAGATTATAAGCATACATACTAGGAAACGTAGGCCGTGCTATCCAGAAATAATTAAATTGAGAGAACAAGGATTTACTCTGAAGGAAATAGCCATGAAGATTGGAGCTAGTCAGACTACTGTGCAGAGAATATGTAGTGGTAGGAAGTAAACTGAAAATGCCCATTTTAGCGGAGAGCGGGAACCATGGGATTAGAGGTATTTGACCATTACGAATGTGATGGACAAATAGAATTATTTGCGATACAGGAGGAAAATATGGGGACGGATAAAAAGACTGCGGAAAGATTCTATGAGAATTATAAGGCATGTCGGGACGAAGAGGAGAGAAAGAGACGCGAATGGTACGCGCTCGCCGAGATGTGGAGGAAAGATGGCTACATAGACGATGCGCTTGGAGACAGGGTAGAGGCCGCTCAAAAAGAATATGCCGAGGCGGAAAAGGAAACCAATATCTTTGCAAGGCTGGCGTTGGACTGCATCCTGGAAGGCCAGAAGCGGTAAACACAGATTTAGCGGAGGATGGACGGAAGAATGAGAAAACTAAGACTGGTTAAGGTTGTAGTGCCTGATATTGTGGCTTATATGAGGGAAGGGCCTGGATTTGAAAATATGGAGCCGGAATATCGGTGTCCAGTGTGTGGATACGGTGTGGCTGATGATTATGTTTGCTGCCCTTGCTGCGCAGCAGAACTGGATTGGGAGAATGTAAGGACACCAACAAAAGAGTTTAGAGAGCTACTTAACCGACTTTGTATCGGAGGAAGGAGCAGGTCATGGTAAGACCGATATTGTTTAATGGTGAAATGGTCCGGGCGATATTGGAAGGACGTAAGATGGTTACGCGAAGAGCAATCAAGGATACAGACGAATCAATGTATGCAGGTATGTGCGGGCTTGGTCCTGGTTTATTCGACAAAAAAACGGGACTTAGAGTAAAAGAACCCTATTATAGACTGGGAGATATCCTGTATGTTCGGGAAACATGGGGATTTAATCCTTGTACAAGATGTGCAAATGCGTGTAATACTCAGGCGCCGGATACATATAAAGGAGCACCAGGATGTTTTGTATATCGCACAGATTACGGAACCACAGAAGATGATACGTTTCCGCCGTCAATGCATAAGTGGCACCCATCAATCCATATGCCAAAGGAAGCAGCTCGCATCTGGCTAAAAGTGACAGATGTGAGGGTGGAGAGTTTGCAGAAGATAACACTCGACCAGATAGAGAAGGAAGGGGTTAAAACAGAGCATCCTCATGTATTGAATGGGGAGGAACAGCAATATGCTTTTTCGCAACTATGGGATCCTACGATTGATAAGTTAAATATTGACCGTTATGGATGGACCTCCAACCCTTGGGTATGGGTGATAGAATTTGAGCGGTGTAGGAAGCCGGAGGAGGAAGAGATATGAAGGCAATGTTAGAAATAGAAAATATGCCAGATAGCTGCTATGATTGCCCATGCTGCTCCATTGATAAGCAATGTAAGGCCAAAGAACACAAAGACATACCAAATGTGTTTCGTGGAAGGCCGGAATGGTGTCCGCTCATAGCAGTGGAGGGTGCGCCGTTGGCGGAAGCCCGGTGCTACCTGGGCATGCCATGCCGGTTCCAGACACCAATATAGGAGGCAGAGGATGAGTTGGAGATATGTCTTTGATATGTACCAAACCATGGATATCGCATATGCAATAATAATGGTACGAAAAACATGGTATAGATTCTTTGTCTTAGGAGATGGAAATGTGTACTTTTATAAAAACGGAGAGGCATATGAAACAGGACTCACAATAGAAGAACTATTTTAAATCGCTATTTTAAAGATTAGAGAGGAGGCCGGAGCGGTGCGCACCGTTGACGGGATATCCCGGCTCCTTACAAAAAATGAGAGATTTAATAATAGATTGTTTTGCCGGAGGCGGCGGGGCAAGCGTAGGAATAGAAATGGCACTT
>Ga0129310_1001092_pt1 | contig 25833 bp, 32 predicted proteins | sample Go1ome_2_FD_94433 | JGI IMG/M metagenome (GOLD analysis project Ga0129310, IMG submission 94433) | Western lowland gorrila individual fecal microbial communities from Wisconsin, USA - Go1022A metagenome | ecosystem: Host-associated > Mammals > Digestive system > Large intestine > Fecal | place... | reverse complement strand
GTATTTTGGAATTTTGGTCGAGGACATTATACCAAAAAAAGGGAGGTCATTGCTCTTTTTATTGCAAACTCCCATAAAATCAAGGTTTAAACAATAAAACAGGTAGTGAAACTTGACACTACCCATAAGATAATGGAGGAAATAAGTATGAAAATGAGTGTTAAAAAGTTGGCGGTAAGCGCCATGCTGGTGGCTTTGGCAGTGTCACTGTCCAGTTTTGCGATCCCTATCGGAGCGTCCAAATGTTTTCCCATCCAGCACCTGGCAAATGTGGTTGCAGGCGTGTTCCTCGGCCCGGGGTACGGTGTGGCCATGGCATTCTGCACCTCGCTGATACGCAACCTTATGGGCACGGGAAGCCTTTTGGCATTTCCGGGAAGCATGATAGGAGCCCTGATCTGCGGCCTGGCGTACCGGTATTCCGGTAAACTGATGCTGGCCTATGCGGGAGAAGTTTTTGGCACCGGTATCGTGGGCGGTATCCTGTGCTACCCCGTGGCAACCATGGTCATGGGCAAAGAAGCAGCCATATTCGCCTATGTGATGCCGTTTCTGATGAGCACGCTGTGCGGCACTGTGATCGCGGCATTTTTAATCGGGGTGCTGTGCAAGTCCGGGGCATTTAAATATATGAAGCATTTGCTGGATACGGATATCCAGCCGTCTAAGGCAGTGGGAAAATAAATACCGGTGGAGATACGGACACCGGTGGAGAAACAGATAACGGTGAGGATACAGACACCAGTGAGGAAATGGATACAGCGTCATGATACATAGAGAATGGATAAAAGAGATCAGAAATACCGCCCCGCGGATCCACTGCATTACCAATTATGTGACAGCCGGGGATGTGGCTAATATGATACTGGCTGTGGGCGGTTCGCCGATCATGGCTCAGGGGATCAGGGAGGTGGAGGACGTAACCACCATCTGTCACGGGCTTGTGCTGAACATGGGGACCCTGGAGGAAGAACGGGTGGATGCCATGATCCTGGCCGGAAAAAGGGCGGTGTCACTGGGACATCCCATTATCCTGGATCCCGTGGGTGTTACCGCATCCGGGTTTCGCCGGGCATCTGCTTTAAGGATCTTAAGACAGGTGCCTGTATGCGTCATCAGAGGAAATGCATCCGAGATCTGTGCACTGGACCAGGCGTTTGGGGGAATGGACCGCGGAAATGTATGCGGTGTGGATTCCTGTACAGATTCCGTCATGGACGGACAGGTCTCATCAGCCCTGTCCCTGGGACGCCGCACCGGCGCAGTGGTTGTAATGACCGGAAGCGTGGATGTTGTGGCCGGTCAGCACCAGGTGGTGACTGTAAGGAACGGACATCCCTGGATGGCGCGTATCACGGGGAGCGGGTGCATGCTGGACGGCGTCATGGGCGCGTTCTGTGCCGTGGCGGCCAGGTATGAGGACAAGGGCCCGGCTGAGGGCGGAGACCCGGCTGAGGATGGAGGCCCGGCTGAGGGAGGAACAATCGGCAGAAATGGCGGGGATGCGTATGTGCAGGCCGCCGTAGCCGCACTGTGCGCCCATGGGATCTGTGGGGAACTGGCAGCTGAAAAGGCCATGGAAAGCGGTGGCGGAACCGGTACCTTCAGGATGTATCTGATGGATTATATGAGCATTTTAACGGATGAAATGCTGGAAGGAGGCAAACGGATTGAGATTTCATAAAGACCAGCTTTTGATATATGCGGTGACGGACAGGGCATGGACAGGGGGCAGGAGCCTCTGCGGGCAGGTGGAGGAAGCGCTTAAGGGCGGTGCCACCATGGTCCAGTTTAGGGAGAAAAGTCTGGAAAAGAAGAACTTTGACCAGATACTGGGGGAAGCAAAGGCACTGAGGGAGTTGACGCAGAGGTATCACGTTCCCCTGATCATAGATGACAACATGGATCTGGCAGAGGCATGCAATGCGGACGGGCTCCATGTGGGGCAGGATGATATGGATGCCCAAGCAGCAAGAAGGATCCTGGGCCCTGACCGAATTCTGGGAGTCACGGCAAAGACCGTGGAGCAGGCACTGAGAGCCCAGGCACAGGGGGCTGATTATTTGGGAAGCGGTGCTGTTTTCGGCACCACCACCAAGGCGGACGCACGTCCCATGACCATGGAGACCCTGCGTGAGATCTGTGACAGTGTGGATATTCCGGTGGTTGCCATCGGAGGCATCAACCTGGGGAATATCGGACAGCTGTCAGGCAGCCATGTGGCAGGAGCAGCCATTGTTTCAGGGATCTTTGCGGCTGAGGATATCTGCGGGACAACCCAATGCCTGGTGGAGGAAATGAAAAAAAATTTGAATTTATTTCCAAAAACAGTTGACAATTCAAAATGATGTGATTATAATAAGTTCAACATTCAACAAAACATAAAAAACTGTTGAGCAGGAGTAAGTAAGATCATAATTCCAGGCGCAGAGAGCTTCCGGCCGGTGTAAGGGAGCATTGGATTAGAATCTGAATGGACCTGCGAGGGCAGCTGGAAACCGGAAGCGTTTACGCTGATGGGAGTATGGGCTGACGGGTATCCCACCGTTAACAGGGAGGACGCATGATGGTGCGTTACAGAGCGGGCGTATTTTATTTTTGTTCAATAACACAGCATCAGGTTAATTTTAACTTGATGCTTTTTATTTTTCCTTTTCACAGGAATGGAACGGAAACAACGTCAACCAGGGTGGTACCGCAGAAGTATTAAAAGCTTTTGTCCCTGCCGATTGAATCGGCTGGGGATGGAGGCTTTTTTTGTGTACAGAACACGGCGTCCAGTTTATGCAGCCACATTAAAAACAGTAAACCCACATGATCATTTACCCGGAAAGGAGCCACACATGATAATCCCAACCTGCGAAGAAATTTTAAAACTTGCTCCCAAATACGACATTATTCCAATCTGCCGCGAAGTATACGCGGATGTGATAACCCCCATCACCCTGCTCCGCCGTATCGCCAGGCAGAGCAAACGGTTCTTTCTTCTGGAAAGCATTGAGGGAGGAGAAAAATGGGGGCGCTATTCCTTTCTGGGATATGATCCCGTTATGCGCGTGACCTGTAAAAGCGGATCCGTGACCATTGAGAGCAGCTTAAGGGAGATACCGTCCCGGACCCTGGCCTCGGATCAGCCCCTTCAGGTCATCAGGGAGATCCTCTCCCGGTTTAAGTCCCCCAGCCTGGAAGGCCAGCCTCCTTTTACCGGCGGGTTTGTGGGATATTTTGCATATGCCATGGTGGAATATGCAGAGCCGGTCCTCCATATTTCCAGGGGGAGCGCCAATGATCTCGACTTAATGCTGTTTGACAAGGTTATTGCCTACGACCACTTAAAGCAAAAGATAGAAATCGTTGTAAACATGAGAACGGGCAGAACAGCAGATCCCGATCCCCGCCCCGGGGAGACCCAGTATCTGGAATATCTGATGAAGGAGTATGGAAGGGTCTGCGGGGAAATTGAAACCATAACATCCCTGATCAACCAGTCCAGTCCGTTGGAAAAGATGACATCCCCGGATAAACCGGTATTTACCTGCAATGTGTCCAAGGAAACGTTCTGCCGCACGGTGGAAAAGACAAAGGAGTATATTCTGGACGGAGACATTTTCCAGGCAGTCATATCCAGACAGTTCACAAGTCCCTATAAGGGCAGCCTGCTGGGGGCCTACCGGGTTCTGAGAACCACCAACCCGTCACCCTACATGGTCTACATGAACATTGATGATGATGAGATCATCAGCACCTCACCGGAGACGCTGATCCGGCTGAAGGACGGACGCCTCACCACCTTCCCGGTGGCAGGTTCCAGACCCAGGGGAGCCACACCGGAGGAGGACAGACAGCTGGAAAAAGAACTTCTGGAAGATGAAAAGGAACTGTCGGAGCACAACATGCTGGTGGATTTGGGACGCAATGACATTGGAAAGATCGCAGCCTTTGACTCCGTGGAGGTGACAGAGTACAAGATGATACACCGGTATTCAAAGATCATGCACATCTGCTCCCAGGTGGAAGGCGATATAAGGCCCGGGCTGGACGGATGCTCCGCCATCGAGGCCCTCCTGCCCGCAGGTACCCTGTCAGGGGCGCCAAAGATCCGGGCATGCCAGATCATTGAGGAGCTGGAGCAGGTGCCCAGGGGAATATACGGCGGGGCGCTGGGATATCTGGACTTTACCGGCAACCTGGACACATGTATTGCCATCCGCATGGCGGTAAAACAGGGAGGAAAGGTAACTGTGCAGGCCGGAGGCGGTATTGTTATGGACAGTGTGCCGGAAAATGAATACGAGGAGTCAGCCAACAAAGCCAGGGCAGTGATAAATGCCATTATAAATGCAGGGGAGGTAAATGACAGATGATCCTTCTGATTGACAATTACGACAGTTTTTCTTACAACCTGGTACAGATGATCGGCAGTATAAACCAGGATATACAGGTGGTCAGGAATGATAAGATCACCATCCGGGAGATAGAGGATCTGGCTCCCAGCCATCTGGTGTTATCTCCCGGTCCCGGTTATCCGGGGGATGCGGGCATTATGGAAGATGCGATCAGGCAGCTGAAGGGCAGGGTACCCATCCTGGGAGTATGCCTGGGACATCAGGGCATATGCGAGGCATTTGGAGGAACCATCTCCCATGCAAAAAGGCTGATGCATGGAAAACAGAGCAGGATCGAGTTAGACAGCAGATCGCCTTTGTTTAAGGGGCTGCCTTCCAAAATCCAGGCAGCCAGATACCATTCCCTGGCAGCACAATCCGGGAGCTTACCGGAGGAACTGGAAGTGACGGCCAGGGATTGTGAAGCAGGTGAGATCATGGCAGTGCAGCACAGAAAATACCATGTCTACGGGCTTCAATTCCATCCTGAATCCATCCTGACACCTGATGGAAGTAAAATATTGGAAAATTTTCTTTCAATTGCCTGACCGCCGCGGCGGCTTTGAGGCATATTGGAACGTGATCATAAGGACAGACTACGCGACATTGACGCATGGGCATAGCCCGTATTTGAAAAGGAGAATGATTATGATTCAGCAGGCAATCCACCAGTTAGTTGAAAACAGAAACCTTGATTTTGAAACCACAAAAGCAGTTATGGATGAAATTATGAGCGGCCAGGCAACCCAGGCCCAGATATCCTCTTTCCTTACAGCGCTGAGAATGAAAGGGGAGACCATTGATGAGATAACAGCGTGCGCCACAGTTATGAGGGATAAGGCAGTGAAACTCAATCCGCCTTTTTCCGTAATGGATATTGTGGGAACAGGAGGGGATGAGGTGGGAACCTTTAACATTTCCACCACCAGCGCCTTTGTGGCAGCGGCAGGAGGCATCCATGTGGCAAAGCACGGGAACCGCAGTGTATCCAGCAAGAGCGGGGCAGCGGATGTGCTGGAGTGCCTGGGAGCAAAGCTGGCGCTGACAGCAAAACAGGCCGAGGCCGTTCTGGAGCAGACCGGAATGTGTTTCCTCTTTGCGCCATCCTACCACTCATCCATGAAGTATGCGGCGCCGGTGAGAAAGGAAATCGGGATCAGGAGCATTTTTAATATATTAGGTCCTTTGTCCAACCCGGCAGGGGCGTCCATGCAGCTTTTGGGCGTGTACAGCAAGGAACTGGTGCAGCCCCTGGCACAGGTCCTGGCTAACCTGGGAGTGAAGCGGGGCATGGTGGTGTGCGGAGGCGATGGACTGGATGAGGCCACCCTCACAGGTGTTACCCATGTGTGCGAGATCCGTTTTGGCGAGCTTTCCTCCTATGACATCACTCCCCAGGAACTGGGGCTTACAACCTGCAGGCTGGAGGAACTGATCGGAGGGACGCCGCAAGAAAATGCCCTGATCACCAGGGATATCCTTTCAGGCAGCTTAAAAGGGCCAAAGCGGGATGTGGTGGTGATCAATGCAGCCATCAGCCTATACCTGGGGATTGACGACTGTACCATAAAGGACTGTGTGAAGAAGGCGCAGGAAATCATTGATTCCGGTGCGGCCATTGGGAAGATGGAGGAGTTTATCCAGGCAACGGTCCGGGCTGATCTGGAAGGCAAAAAGGAGATGGCGTCATGATACTGGATACCATTGCAAAATCCACCAGGAAACGGGTGGATGAGAGGAAATATGCAAAACCCCTGAAACAAGTTATGAGAGAGGCGCTTTTGTGTGCGGAGAGGGACAGGGACGGAGGACATTTGTTTGAGAAGGCGCTGTCCGGTCCCGGGGTTTCTTTTATCTGTGAAGTAAAAAAGGCTTCTCCCTCCAAGGGCCTGATTGCCCCGGAGTTTCCCTATGTGGATATAGCCAGGGAGTATGAGCAGGGGGGAGCGGACGCCATATCCGTACTCACGGAGCCGGAGTTCTTTCTGGGAAGCGACAGGTATCTGGAGGAAATACACCGGGCCGTATCCCTTCCCGTTCTGAGAAAGGACTTTACCCTGGACCAGTACCAGATCTATGAAGCAAAAACACTGGGAGCATCAGCGGTCCTTTTGATCTGTTCCCTGCTGGATCAGGCACAGCTGGCACAATATATGCGTATCTGCAGGGAACTGGGCCTGGGCGCCCTGGTGGAGGCCCACTCGGAACGGGAGGTATCCATGGCAATGGAGGCAGGCGCAGCAGTCATAGGGATCAATAACAGGAATCTGAAGACATTTGAGGTGGATTTTTCCAATGCCCTGAGACTGAGAAAGCTGGTAGGGCAGGATACCATATTTGTGGCGGAGAGCGGTATCAGGACGGCAAAGGATATAAAGGCATTGGCGGAGGCCCAAGTCAACGCGGTCCTGATCGGTGAGACGCTGATGAGGGCGCCTGACAGGAAAATGGCCCTGGCCGGGCTGCGGGGAAATGAGGGAGCTATACCCATAAGGAGCTAAGAGATGGACACATGTAAAATAAAAATATGCGGCCTCAGCCGCTTCCGTGATATCCTGGCAGTAAATGAGGCGCTGCCTGACTACATCGGGTTTGTGTTTGCAAAGAGCAGCCGCCGTGTCACGCCGGACAGGGCAAGGCAGTTAAAGGGAGAGCTGGATCCGCGGATCCGGACCGTGGGGGTATTTGTCAATGCGCCCATGGAGGAGATCCTGTGCCTGACAGAGGACTGCGGGGGACAAAATGGGACGATCGGCATGATCCAGCTTCATGGGGATGAGGATGAGGCCTATATAAGAACCCTAAAGGAACATACCCATGTGCCGGTCATAAAGGCGGTCAGGGTGCAGGGCACGGACCAGATACAAAAGGCACAGGAACTGCCCTGTGACTACCTGCTTTTGGACACCTACACCAGGGACGCCTACGGAGGCATGGGCGTGGGATTTGACTGGAATATGATTCCCCGGCTGTCCAAACCGTTTTTTCTGGCAGGCGGGATATGCAGCGGGAATCTGGCCCGGGCAGCTGCGCTGAGGCCCTACTGCATTGATGTGAGCAGCGGTGTGGAGACAGATGGACGTAAGGACTGTAAAAAGATAAGGGAATTGGTAAATCTGCTGAGAGCCACCCATGAATATAAAGAGAGCAAAGGAGCCTGAGACAATGTCAAATGGAAGATTTGGAATACACGGCGGTCAGTTTATACCTGAGACGCTGATGAGCGCTGTGACCGAGCTGGAAGCAGCTTATGAACACTATAAAAATGATCCGCAGTTTGTGGCGGAGTTAAGATACCTGCTGGAGGAGTACACAGGCCGTCCCTCCCGTCTTTATTATGCCGAAAAGATGACGGCGGACCTGGGGGGAGCCAAGATCTACCTGAAGCGGGAGGATCTAAACCACACGGGATCCCACAAGATTAATAATGCCCTGGGTCAGGTGCTCCTGGCAAAGAAGATGGGAAAGACACGCGTGATCGCCGAGACAGGGGCGGGACAGCACGGAGTGGCTACCGCCACCGCAGCGGCCCTGCTGGGGCTGGAGTGCGAAGTGTTCATGGGCAAGGAGGACACGGACCGACAGGCATTAAATGTATACCGCATGGAGCTGCTGGGCGCAAAGGTACATCCTGTCACCAGCGGCACCATGACCCTGAAGGATGCGGTCAATGAAACCCTGAGGGAATGGACCAACCGGATCGCGGATACCCACTATGTGATCGGTTCCGTTATGGGACCCCATCCCTTCCCCATGATGGTCAGGGATTTCCAGAGCATCATTGGAAGAGAGATCAAGGAGCAGTTAAAAGAAAAGGAAGGAAAACTGCCCCACATGGTGATCGCCTGTGTGGGCGGGGGCAGCAATGCCATGGGAGCCTTTTATGAGTTTATACAGGATGAGAGCGTAAAACTGGTGGGCTGTGAGGCGGCCGGTCTGGGAGTGGACAATGAAAAAAATGCAGCAACCATTGCAAACGGCCGTCTGGGTATCTTCCACGGCATGAAATCCTACTTCTGCCAGGATGAGTACGGCCAGATCGCGCCGGTATACTCCATCTCCGCGGGCCTGGACTATCCGGGCATTGGTCCGGAACATGCCCAGCTTTACGACAGCAAACGAGCTGAGTACGTGCCTGTGACTGATGATGAGGCGGTGGATTCCTTTGAATACCTTTCACGCATGGAAGGCATCATCCCGGCTGTGGAGAGCGCCCATGCAGTGGCCTATGCCAGGAAGGTGGCGGGAACCATGGACAAAGACCAGATCATTGTGATCAATCTTTCCGGCAGGGGAGATAAGGACGTTGCGGCAATTGCAAGATACAGGGGGGTGGAACTCTATGAATAGGATACAGAAAGTATTTGAGAACAAGAAGGCATTTATACCGTTTATAACAGCGGGGGACCCGGATCTGAGTGTGACGGAGGAATTGGTGCCGGCCATGGCTGAGGCGGGAGCGGACCTGATTGAGATAGGCATCCCCTTTTCCGACCCCGTGGCAGAGGGGATCGTGATCCAGGAGGCGGATATGCGCGCCCTGGCATCGGGCACGACCACGGATAAGATATTTGACAGTGTGAGACGCATACGGTTAAAGACAGATGTGCCCCTGGCTTTTATGACATACATCAACCCCATATTTGCCTACGGTGTGGATAAGTTCATGAAACAGGCGGCTGATTGTGGAATCGATGCCCTGATCGTGCCGGATATGCCCTTTGAGGAGCGCCAGGAGCTTCTGCCCGCCTGCAGACAGTATGGACTTGTATTGATCTATCTGGTGGCTCCCACCTCCAGGGAGCGGGCCCAGGCCATTGCCAGGGAGTCGGAGGGGTTTGTGTACTGCGTCTCATCCCTGGGCGTGACCGGAGTGCGAAAGGAGATAACCACCAATATAAAAGAAATGGTGGAAACTGTAAAACAGGGAAAAAATGTGCCCTGCGCAATCGGTTTTGGCATCTCCACCCCGGAGCAGGCCACAAAGATGGCCGCCCAGTCGGATGGTGTCATTGTAGGCAGCGCTATTGTAAAGATAGTGGCTGAATACGGAACGTTATGTGTGAAACCGGTCTGCGATTACGTGCACGAGATGAAACAGGCAGTGGGAGCATAGGAAATCATCAAAAGAAAAAGATCCGTCTCCGGAGAGTAATTTCCGGTCACGGATCTTTTTTAATATAAAATGAACCGATCCTTCTCAAGGCGCCTCTTTATAGCAGGTGCACCGATCAACCGGTCCTTCTGGCCACAGAGCCGGCGGAAGGATATAATGGATTAAAAAAGACAGGAAGTGGAAGGGAGAGAGCCATATGGAGCAGTCAGCGGCAGAACTTGCGCGCCGGATGATGGAAGGCGACAGTCAGGCATTTGACCGGATCATGGAGTACTATTATCCAAAGGTGCTGCGCATGGCCTATCTCATATCCGGAAGTTATGCGGACAGCGAGGATATTGTGCAGGAGACCTTTGTGCTGTGCTGGACAAACCGAAGGAAGATCAAGGATCCGGAGAGCTTTGGCAGCTGGATCTACAGAACGCTGACCAGGGAAGCCTGGCGTTTTTGCAGAAAGCACAGGAAGGAACAGCCTGTGGAGGCGGTATATGGGGAGGAAGAACCCCAGTCTGGATCTGTTCTGGAAGAGGTGATGAAGCGTTCCCGTGATCAGGAGCTGCACAGGGCTGTCAGAAACCTTCCGGTCAAGCAGAGGACTGCGGTTGTGCTCTACTATTTTAACCGGATGTCCGCAAAGGAGATCGCCCAGATCATGGGCTGTCTGGAGGGAACCGTCAAGTCCAGGCTGTACACGGCCAGGGAAAATTTAAAGAAAGAATTGACAAAGGAGCAGAATACGGGAAGGGAGGTAACCCTATGAACGGACAACAGGATACTGATCAGACGGCTGGGCTGGAGGTGCAGATCCGCCGGACTCTTTTACGCCGGGCAGAGTCCTTAGAGGTCACTTCCGCGGATGAGGAGCGGATGAAACGCTCTGTCCATCAAAGAATAGAGGAGGAATCAGGAATGAGAAAATGGAGCGCAAGAAAAATAGCAGTGGTGGCAGCCGCAGCCTGCGTGCTGGGAAGCATGACGGCAGTGGCTGCAGGAAAGATTACACATGTAAGCTCCCATAGCTACCATACCAATGATTTCACATATGAAAAGCTGGGGGAGACGGAGGAAAGGCTGGGATTTGCAACAAAAGCGCCGGAAGCTTTCAGCAACGGATACCGATTCAGCGTTGGTGTTCCTGTGGAACAGTCCGGTATGGACGAGGAAGGGAACCCTGTGGAAATGGGGGAGGCCGTTTCCCTGACTTATAAAAAGAAGGGCCAGCCGGACCTGTTTGTGTCCGTGGAAAAGAGCGGTCCGTATGGGATATCAGGCCAGGCGGACCAGGTTTTTGACCATAACGGGATTGCCATTGAATTTAGTGAATATGAGTACCGTATGGTACCGCCTGATTACCAAGTCTCTGAGGCAGAACAGGCCATGGTGGATGCGGGAGAGCTGGTCATCGCCTATGGTTCCCGGAAAGTGGAAAATAAGGTCTACCAAAGCCTGTCATGGGAGGAGGGAGGCGTCCATTACAATATGGATGTTTTTGACAGTGACCTGACAGCTGATCAGATGGCCGGCATGGCGGTAGAAATCATAGAGGGTCATTCATAAATACACAGGCCGGGCCGTGTCCAGATCATATCTGGCCACTGTCCGGCCGTGTGATTTCCCTGATCTGCTCTGATCTGCACCTGATCTGCACCTGATCTGCTCTGATCTGCACCTGATCTGCACCTGATCCGCACCTGATCCGCATATAATCCTCACATTATCTGCAGGCTTCCACAAAACTCTTAAAGATATTGGCGGCAGCCCTGTCCTTGGGCCACATATGTTCCGGATGCCACTGTACGCCCAAAAGGTAGGGATAATCCTGCATTTCCACAGCCTCTATGATACCGTCCGGCGCGTAAGCGCTGACCGTAAGACCGGGAGCCGGTGTCTGTACCGCCTGGTGGTGGAAACTGTTGACCGCAAGCTCCGTCTGCCCGGCCGCGATCCCGGCCAGAAGCGAATCCTTTAAAACAGTTACATGGTGGGATGGAACCGGGTAGGGAAACGGCTGTTTGTGGGCAATGGGAAAGCTGCGCTCTGTCTGGCTGGGGATATCCTGGTAAATGGTTCCTCCCAGGCCCACATTGATGATCTGTGCTCCCCGGCAGATCCCAAGAATCGGTTTTCCGGCCGCCATGGCCGCTTTCAGGAGCAGGAGTTCCATGGTGTCCCGGGCAACGGATGCATTGCCGCAGTGGGCCTGAGTCTCCTCTCCGAAAAGAAATGGATGGGGATCCGGGCCGCCGGAAAATAAAAATCCATCACACATATGGACCAGCTGTCCTAAGTCCTCCTGGGTGATCTCAAGGGGCAGTACCACAGGAATGGCCATGGCTGCCTGGACCGCCCTCAGATAGGTAGGGCGCAGGCTGATGTCATCATTCTCTGTGTTGTGGGAAGGGGTGATGCCAATGACTGGTTTCTTCATTTTTTCAATCCTCCAATAATGATATATGCGGCAAGGCGCCCTCAGTTTACAAAACCCTGTGTGTCCTTGTAAACGTAAGGGATCTTCCAGATAGCGAAAAAGAGCCCCTTCCATATGGAAGAGGCTCTTATGTACTGCAATTAGCCTTCGATTGCTCCTGTTGGGCAGGTAGCTGCACAAGTACCGCAGTCAATGCAGGTATCAGCATCGATTACGTACTTTCCATCTCCCTCAGAGATTGCGTTTACTGGACATTCGCCAGCACAGCTTCCGCAGCTTACACAAGAATCATTAATTACATATGCCATGATAAAGTACCTCCTTAAATTTGTCTACATTGTTATTTTATTTTATACTATAAAGGACAATTATTCAAGAGGAAATTGATTCCTCTCCGGGTTAATATTGTATTAATTTAGGAGCAATTAGCCCTTGCGTCACGCATTCCCCTGAGAATCACTTTTCTGGCCTCCGCTGCCTTTTCAGGAGCCATGGGGGGCACATCCTCAAGGGCATAGGGAATCCCCAGCTCATGATATTTAACCTTTCCCATATCGTGATAGGGCAGGACGTCCAGGGCTTTGATATTTTTAAGGGTGCCCAGGTATTGTCCCAAGCGGTACAGATAGGTTTCCTTGTCCGTTATGCCGGGAACTGCCACGTGGCGGATCCACACAGGTATTTTTTTCTGTTCCAGATACCTGGCAAAAGCCAGTATATTGTCCTGGGGCTGGGCGCAGAGCTTAATGTGCTCCTGGGGATCAATGTGTTTAATGTCCAGCATTACCAGGTCCGTTGATGACATCAGGCGGTCAAAACGCGCCAGGATGCCATCTGAGTCCGGATTAAAGGTAATGCCCGAGGTGTCCAGGCAGGTATGGATATTCCTGGCCTTGGCTGCCTCGAATAATTCAGTGACAAAGCGGATCTGGGTCAGGGGTTCACCGCCGCTGACCGTGATGCCGCCTTTCTTATAGAAGGAACGGGCCTGCTCAAACTGGTTCAGTATCTCATCCACAGTCATGGCAGTGCCGCCCTTGGGATCCCAGGTATCGGGATTGTGGCAGTAAAGGCATCTCATGGGGCAGCCGCTCAGGAAAATGACCATACGGATCCCGGGGCCGTCAACCGTCCCAAAACTTTCAATGGAATGAACACGTCCAATCATATACAGCTCTCCTCTCCGACTAGTTCCGCAATCACCTAACTTACTTTACCACAATCCCTGAAAATATGATAGTATCCGCCGGATTAAATCGCTCCGTGGAACGTCCTGGAAATGACCTCGTCCTGCTGTTCCTTTGTCAGCTTGTTAAAGTTAACGGCATAGCCGGATACCCTTACAGTGAGCTGGGGATATTTTTCAGGATGAGCCTGGGCGTCTAACAGGGTTTCTTTGCTGAATACATTTACATTGAGATGGTGTCCGCCTTCCTGGGCATAGCCATCCAACAGTGCTACCAGGTTATCAATCTGAGCTTCGCTTGCTTTTACCATAGTATTTGTCCTCTCTTTCTTATGAAACAGTTCATCGATCATGATTCCTCAATATCTGATTCGGAATCCAGTCCTTCAAACAGGTTTCCGCCCATGTCACAGCTGGGGCAGCTGGACAGTTCCACTTCCAGGTCTCCCATAAAAATCTGGTCATCCTTACCCAGGGCGCCGGGGATGATGGAGAAGGTATTGGAGATACCATCCTGGGCATCCCTGAAAGGAAGCTTTGCCACAGAGGCCAGGGAAGCGATGGCTCCGTGGCTGTCCCTGTGGTGCATGGGGTTGGCTCCGGGAGCAAAGGGCTGTCCGCCTTTACGGCCGTCCGGTGTGGAACCTGTATTCTTGCCGTACACCACATTGGAGGTGATGGTAAGAATGGAGGTGGTGGGGATTCCGCCGCGGTAGGTGTGGTTGCCTTTGATATAACTCATGAAAATGTGTACCAGGTCAGCTGCCAGCTGGTCCACACGGTCATCATTGTTGCCGTATTTGGGGAAGTCTCCCTCTACAATATAGTCAGTGACAATGCCCTTTTCATTGCGGACCGTCTTAACCTTTGCATATTTGATCGCGGAAAGGGAGTCTGCCACAACGGAGAGACCGGCAATACCGGTTGCAAACCATCTGACCACCTTCTTGTCATGAAGGGCCATCTGCAGTCTTTCATAGCTGTACTTGTCATGGTTGTAATGGATGATGTTCAGGGCATTGACATATACCTTGGCAAGCCATTTCATCATGTCCTTATATTTGTCCATAACCTCATCAAAATCCAGGTACTCAGAGGTGATGGGACGGTATTTGGGGCCTACCTGCTTGCCGGTGATCTCATCCACACCGCCGTTGATGGCGTACAGCAGGCACTTGGCCAGGTTGGCTCTTGCGCCGAAGAACTGCATTTCCTTGCCCACCCTCATGCTGGATACGCAGCAGGCAATGGCATAGTCGTCACCATGGGTGGTCCTCATCAGGTCATCGTTCTCATACTGGATGGAGGAGGACTCGATGGAGGTCTTTGCACAGAACCGTTTAAAGTTCTCCGGCAGCCTGGTGGACCAGAGTACGGTCAGGTTGGGCTCAGGGGCGGTGCCCAGGTTATGCAGGGTGTGAAGGTAACGGTAGGACATCTTGGTCACCATGTGGCGTCCGTCAATACCAATGCCTCCAATGGATTCCGTTACCCATGTGGGGTCGCCGGAGAACAGGTCATTGTACTCAGGGGTTCTTGCGAATTTAACAAGACGCAGTTTCATGATAAAATGATCCACGAATTCCTGAACCTGTGCTTCCGTATATCTGCCTTCTCTTAAGTCACGCTCAGCGTAAATGTCCAGGAAGGTGGAGGTGCGTCCAAGGGACATGGCAGCTCCGTTCTGCTCCTTCACAGCCGCCAAGTATCCGAAGTATGTCCACTGGATGGCTTCCTTTACATCAGCGGCAGGCCTGGAAATATCAAAACCGTAAATAGTACCCAGGGTCTTTAGATCCTCCAGTGCGCGGATCTGCTCGGAAAGCTCCTCACGCTCCCTGATCACATCAGAGTACATAATGGTACGTGTGGAATCCTTTTCTTCTTTCTTTTCCTGGATCAGGGCATCCACTCCGTAAAGAGCGATCCTGCGGTAGTCGCCAATTATCCTGCCGCGTCCGTAGGCGTCCGGAAGTCCTGTTATGATATGGCTGGAACGGCAGGCCCGCATTTCATCGGTATAGGCGTCAAACACACCTGCATTGTGGGTCTTTCTATGCTTTGTGAAAAAATCTACAACTTCAGGATCCACCTCAAAGCCGTTATCCTGGCATGCCTTCATGGCCATGCGGATACCGCCGTAGGGCTGGAGGGAACGCTTAAAAGGCTTGTCGGTCTGAAAACCAACAATGGTTTCTTTATCCTTATTTAGATAGCCGGGACCGTGGGAAGTGATGGTGGATATAACTTTTGTATCCATATCCAGGACACCGCCCGCTTCCAGCTCCTTCTTGGAAAGCTCCATTACCTGATCCCAAAGTTCCGTGGTATTCTCCGTGGGGCCTTCCAGGAATTGGTCATTGCCGTCATAAGGGGTATAATTCTTCTGGATGAAGTCGCGGACATTGATCTCCCGCTGCCATACACCGCCTTTAAATGTGTTCCATTCTGTTCTCATAGACTTTTCCTCCTGTGAAATGCGTAAACTGATAGTATCCAATATGAAATAGTATGAGCCACTTGACCGACAGCCATACCGGACAGAAAAATTTGCCGGTTCCTCTGAACAATCATAGTTTACTAAAAATCATTGCTTTCTGCTGTTGCTTTTGCAACACTTATTATATTATGCACATTGTATACACGTCAATAGTTTTTACTGATAATATTTTTTAACAATCCTTGATAAATCTGGTTAATATGAAAAAAATGTAAGTCTTGTCAAAAAAGGAAATTCGTATTATGATGATAGAAGCGCAGTAATCCGTTATTGTGGGAATACTAATAGCAGAAATAAAAGGAGGTACACTACCATGACGATTGATAAGAGCATGCTGATCGGCCAGTTGATCCAGGTCGATGAGATCATCCCCAACATCCTTATGCGTGCAGGAATGCACTGCTTAGGCTGTCCTGCTTCCCAGGCTGAGTCCCTGGAAGAGGCATGCATGGTTCACGGCATTGACTGTGACACACTGGTTTCTCAGATCAATGAAGTTCTGGCAGCCAAAGGCTGATTGGCATTTTCATAAGTTGAGACAGGAAGGACGTTTGCTGCACCCATTGGTGTGTGACAGGCGTCTTTTTTTCATATCATAGGGGATTCCTCTGAGATTCCCCATAAAATGAAAAAACGCTCAGCGGTGATTGCCCTGTGCCCTCAGTGTACAAGGGCTGACCAAAGGTTAAATATATTTCAGGCCGTAGTGGATTTCCTGTACTTTTTGTGATATACCTGATACAGTGTACTCTCGGAATCTCCTGGTGGTCAGATTTGCGAAAATCAGACGCAAAAATGGGGGCCGGGGAGATTCCGGGAGAACCTACAGAAAGGGGAGGTAAGGCAATGTATACATGCGCATATTGTACGGTTCTGGCCTGCGGTCAGGAACATCCGGAAACCATGCCTGCAAATTGTCCCATGAGGGACCGGAACATGGTGGAGGCCGCGTTTAAGCGGTATGAGGAGGATGAAGTAAAGGATTTTTATATCTGTTCCTCAGAGATTGAAAGCCTGGGATACGGACAGTGGGTCCGGGTAAAGGAAACCATGGAATTCTGCAGGAAAATGGGTTATCACAGGATTGGGCTGGCGTTCTGTAAGGGATTGAGAAAAGAGGCCCGCATACTGGCGGACATACTGAAGAAGAATGGGTTTGATACAGTGTCCGTCATATGTAAGACCGGGGGAATTGACAAGACCAGAGCCGGGATTCCTGATGAAAGGAAGATACATCCCGGAGGGTTTGAGCCGATGTGCAACCCCATCCTTCAGGCAGAACTGCTTAACGGGCAAAAGACAGAGTTTAATATTGCCCTTGGCCTGTGTGTGGGACATGATTCCCTATTCTATAAGAACTCCCAGGCTATGGTGACGACCCTGGTTGTAAAGGACAGGGTCCTGGCCCATAATCCGGCGGGAGCGCTGTACTGCGCTGAGGGATATTATTCCGAAAAACTTCAATAAAATAATGGTCAATAAAATAATGACAATATGAATGGTGAATGCGTATTGACAAAGTCTGTGCCCGAGAGTAATATATTAGTATATTAAGCGTTGCTGATTTAGCATACGGATAAGGAGGACAAAGACTATGGATATGACATTGCGTTGGTTTGGGGAGGGTGTGGACTCTGTTGCACTGGAGCAGATCCGTCAGATTCCCGGTGTAAAGGGTGTGATCACAACCCTGTATGACATCCCGGCAGGGGAAGCATGGCCCATGGAGCGGATTCTTAAGATGAAGGAGCAGGTGGAATCCAAGGGCCTGAAGGTGATGGGAATTGAGAGCGTGAATATCCACGATGCCATAAAGGTGGGCATACCGGAGAGGGAGCAGTACATCGCCAACTATATCACTACCCTGGAGCGCCTGGGCCAGGCGGATATCCATATTGTGTGCTATAATTTTATGCCTGTATTTGACTGGACCCGCTCAGACCTGGCCAAGGTCCGCCCGGACGGCTCCACGGTGCTGGCATATGACCAGAGTGAGATCGACAAGATCAACCCTGAGAACATGTTTGAATCCATGGGAGAGAAGTCCAATGGTTTTGAGCTTCCCGGATGGGAGCCTGAGCGTATGGCCAGGATCAAGGAACTGTTTGATATGTATAAGGACGTGGATGCCGACAGGCTGTTTGACAACCTGGTTTACTTCTTAAAGGCCATCCAGCCTGTGTGTGAGAAATATGACATTAAGATGGCCATTCATCCGGATGATCCGGCATGGCCTGTATTCGGCCTGGCCAGGATCATCACAGGCAAGGAGCAGCTGTTGAAGCTGATGAAGGCAGTGGATGCCCCCTTTAACGGCGTCACTTTGTGCACCGGTTCCCTGGGCAGCAATCCGGAGAACGATATCCCTGATATCATCCGTTCCCTTAAGGGCAGGATTCCATTTGCACATGTGCGCAATCTGCAGTATAATGCACCTGGGGATTTCCAGGAGGCTGCACACCTGTCATCAGACGGCAGTATGGACATGTACGAGATCATGAAGGCGCTTCACGATATTGCGTTTGACGGTATCGTGCGTCCGGACCATGGAAGGGCTATCTGGGGCGAAGTATCCATGCCCGGATACGGCCTTTATGACAGAGCGCTGGGCGCCTGCTACCTGAACGGACTTTGGGAGGCAATAGACAAGCAGAGCCGGTAATCCTTATAACAGACAGGAGGCCGTGTTCATGAAGATTGAGGAAAAGAGATCAGGGGAGACTGCCAGGGAATATGCGTACCGTACCATACGGGACAACATCATTTCCCTGGACCTGGAACCCGGGTCCCCATTTAATGATATGGAGATGTCGCAGCATATTGGCATCAGCCGCACCCCGGTGAGGGAGGCTGTCATCCAGCTCAGCGAGGAATCCCGCATCATAGAGATATTTCCCCAAAGGGGGATGCGGATCGCCCTTATAGATGTGGAACTGGTGGAGGAAGCGCGCTTTCTGCGCCTTGTGCTGGAGAAAGCAGCAGCGGAGCTGGTATGTGATATGGCCGGTGAAGAGGACCTGGCATGGCTGGAGGAGAATATCATGCTTCAGGAGTTCTACATGGAGAGGGGTTCCAGTGGAAAACTTCTGGATCTGGACAATGAAATGCACAGAAAGCTTTTTACCATCTGTAAGAAAGAACTCACATACAATATGTGCCAGCGCCTGGCCGTCCACTATGACAGGATACGCAGCCTTTCCGTGGCAATGGTTAAGGATTATAAGATCATTGAGGACCATAAGAAGCTTTTACAGGCCCTGAAGGCCAGAGATAAACATTTGGCAGTGGATACAATGGATAAACACTTAAACCGCTGGATGATGAACGAGCAGATGTTCAGGGCACAGTATCCCCAGTATTTTAAATGATCAAAACAAGTAAGGGTACCCTTGTATGATGAGGGTAAATATAAGACAACCCCCTGAAGTCCGGATATGGACTTTAGGGGGTTTTGTATTTAGATTTTTGCCAGGTTCTGCAATGCCTGGTCCTGGATCATCACCTCATAGTGTTCCTTAAAGTAAGCCTCACTGGCGCCTTCGCTGGGAAGCTTTGCGGCGTATTCCGCCAGAATATTGCAGACTCTGGAAAAGTCCAGATCCGTGCAGTCCTGACGCTTGATGATCAGATAATACTGCCGTGTGCCGGGCTTTTTGTAGAGGCTGTTAACACCGGTATAGATACCTTCCACTGCCCTGGATGCCTCGCTGATGCGGTCCAGGCTGTCAAAACGGAAAATGCGGCGGCTGCTGACAGCGCCCGTACCCTTTTTGGCAGTTTTGCCGCCCTGTGAGGCGGAATCCGCTTTGCTCTGCGCTTCCTCAACCGTATCCGGCTCCAAATAGTCCAGGGAATCCTCTGCGCCCTCCAGAAATTCATTGGCCAGCTGTGACAACAGAGAATCCTGGTTCTCCTCCGTAAATGGGGAAAACTTGGCAAAGCGGGTGTCCAGCTCTTCCGGGTCTTCAATTTTCGTGATGACCAGCATAATGCTTTCGCTGGATAAGGGAATGGCTTCCACCATCAGTGGAATGTCCTCTGCCTCAAAGCCCACTTCATTGGATGCCTTCTGGATCATCTCACGGAACAGCTTCCTGGCTTTCTCCGTGCCATAGGCCAGTTCCACAAGATTAATGTTGCGCACGCTTAAGTCAAAGCTGGTTAATGTACATCGGATCTGGTTGTCATTAATTCGTTCTATCTTCATAGGATCACTTCCTGTTCTATATCAACTGTGGTTTGTCTATCTGCAATTAGGGCAGAAGATAGACTTCTACACTTTAAATATACTACATTACATAGGAAAATATCAATTACTCATTGAAAAATTTAAGAAAAATTTTTGGAAATGAAGATAGAAGATATAACGACCATAGACGAGTGACAGAAAATAGTATAAAATTTATGTAAGAGATGGACTTGTGACAAAGGAGGGAAGCACAGAGGAGAAGATTTTATTTGGTAAATACCGCCTGCTGCACAAGCTGGGGACAGGGCGGACCGGAACGGTCTGGCTGGCGCTCCATCTGGGTCTGGAGGAGTACAGGGCGATCAAGTGCGTGCCCAGGACGTGTGCGGACTATGAGACATTCCGCAGGGAGGCGCTGATCCTAAAGGAACTGCAGCATCCGGGAATTCCCATGATTTATGACCTGGAAGAAGATCCTGAATATTTTTATTTAATCGAGGAGTATTTACAGGGATACTCTCTTTACACCCTGATCAAGTGTCAGGGCACTCTTAAGCAGGCAGATGCGGTCCGTTACGGAATGCAGATCTGCGGGCTTGTGGAATACATGCACTCTGAATGACAATTTCCCTATTCTTTACAGTTTATGGCATTTTAGCAACAGAAATACGTTGTTTTTATTGCGTTTAGAGTGTGCTAAAAGTGGTATAGAAAATTTTAATCGCAACAAATCAGCAACATAATCGCAACACTGCGCTAAATACCATAGTCTACCTTATTAATTTCCTGTAACAGTTCTTCAGGTGTCCGATGCGTATATACGTTTTCAGTCAAGTCCTGAATTGCATGACCCACTATGAGTTTAAGGCAGTACTCATCCAGCCCAGCTTGCTTGGCCTTGGTAACAAATGTGTGACGGGTGTCATGGGGAGTATGCTTTGTTTTCATGTCTTTCATTATGGCTCTAAAACGATGGGAATACATATTGTAGGTAACATCATCGCCCTGTAACTTAAACAGTTTACCAGCACTTACCCTTTGAGAGATTAAGTCATAAATCTTGTCATGGATTGGGATGATTCTATCTTTGCCAGCCTCTGTTTTACTTCCACCAATCATATAATGCTCCTCCAGGTTGACATTGCATGACTCTAACGCGCATATCTCTCCTGGGCGCAGCCCGGTATATAAACCAACCAATACCATATCCACGCATTCCATATCCAACATCTTCCACAGATATTGTACTTCATTGTCTGGAAATACGATACGGTTGATACTGGCATCTGGTCGGGATACCACATCAGTAAGTTCTGCATAATTCTTTTCTACGATTTCGTATTTCATTGCCCATTCAAAAAGTTTAATCAGGAGACTGCGGACATCAATCCGAATGATAGCTGACTTAGAAGAGTTCTGTATAGCTGTATCTAAGTCCAGAGTTTTTAGTTCCCGGAGTTTTTTGTCGTGGATGGAGGCGCAAGCCCGCAATGCATCCCTCCATGCCTTTTTACGGCCTTCAGACAGTTTTTTGTCAGCGAAGTATTTTGGAGCCCATTCCTCATAAGCTTGTGCAACCGTTGTTTCGTATTTTTTGTCGTAAGGGGTTTTGTTATATTCCATCAGTGCCTGATACGCCTCGTTATAAGTTCTGAAGCTGGCTTTTGGTTCTATCGGTTTTTGTATGGGTTTGCCAAAAGGAGTTCTCCCAATAGTTTTTCTGGCATAGTATGGCTCCCGGCGCCTTGGACCAAGGTAAGATATGCTGCCAAAACCATTAGGCAGACGCATCCTGGATGGAGGTTTAGGCTTTTGTATTGCAGAAGTCCGAGTAGGTTCCGATGGTGAAGCGATAGGACAGCCACAGTGGGGACAGGCCTGAGCCTTATCGCTTACCTTCCCTTCACATTCGGGGCATTGAATAAGTGCCATTTATATCATCCTTCCTATTGCGATATCGCAACTGATTTTTTGTATAAAAAATACACCCATTGACCGGATGTATTTAAGGATGATATAATATGGTTGTTGAGACCGATATTATCATCCGGAATATACCGGGCAATAGTATCATCAAAAACTCTTGTGTTGGTAGCACAGGAGTTTTTTGTATTTGGTTTTAGAATCTGTTTATCCTTCTACCATTACATGCATCCAAACTAATCGGCGGATATTAAAGGCTGGCTCCAATATCACAAGATAGTTACCATGCACTATGCTGATTCCATGTTTTGCACGATAAGTATCAATAGCTTCTTGCAAAAATGCTTCTGTTACTTCAAGATGTTCTGCTATTTCAAAACGGTTCCTACAGCCATGCTCCCAAGCAGAAATAAGCTTGTTCAGTGTTATCATACGGTTGAATGCCCAAAGTCGTGCTGCTTTTTCCTGTTTTTGATTCCCGGGCTTACTTGGATCAATAATATTTCCTACCGTTTTATAATAGTGTCCCATTTCCTCCGCGGTGGTACAGGCCTTTTCAATTGAGGTTTCTAATCTGTCACTTAATCCAATTACATTCCCATTAATAAGTCCATCAGACTGTGATTCAAAGTGTACATTCTCCAGGATAAGAACATCATCTTGGAATGCCTCATCCAAAAGTTCCTCATATGTTGTCATGCTCTATAAACTTCCTCCAGTCAAGAATTATTTTCCATCTGGTTTCTTGAGTTTGGTAAGATCTAATTTTACTTTGTCCAACTCCCCTTCTTCATCAAGGTGGTCATTGTGGGCCGCAGCCAAATGGAAATTAGAATCCTCGGCAACCATACAATGTGTTGGAGGGGTAAAGTCATATTGTACCGTCTTTGTTTCCGAATATATCTTTGCAAGGTCCTCCAGGTTATCAAGAGCCTTTTTTTGACCAAGTTCATTTAGTAGAGAGTAATATTTAAGTAATCTGGCCAAACACTTTTCTTGGAGGTGAGTTGCTCTTTTCATTTCTACAAGTGCTTGTGAACCGTCAGGAAAGGAGATAACGATATCTGGCTGGACACTTGTCATTTCGGAATCTGCTCCAATGATATCAGTTTTTTTGCAATTTAATGCCTTGCAGATTTTTTCTACCATACCCATCTTGGGTTCTGTTCTGTTAATCTCCCAAGAAGAAACAGTTTTGTCGCTGACTCCAAGGACTTCTGCCAATTCTGATTGTTTCAGGTTTCGTAGTTCTCTCCATTTTTTTATGTTGTCTCCAATACTCATCGGGGCACCACCTTTCTAACTAGAATTATATATGTTTTGTAGATTGATGTCAAATAAAATATGCAAAATGTAGAAAAAAGCATTGACAATCTACAAAACGTAGTATATACTATTGACAATCTACAAAACGTAGGAGGTGATATATTTGGGCCTTACAATGAAACAATGGAGGCTAGCAAAGGAACTTTCACAAGAGGAAATGGCTTCAAAATGCAAAGTTCACAGAAATACATATGCATCATGGGAAGATAATCCAGATAATGTTTCTGTGGGTAATGCAAAAATTATTGCAAAAGCACTAGGTGAAAGTGTAAACACTATTTTTTTTAATAATGAATCTACAAAATGTGGAAATAGAGGGAGGTGAGAGAGGTGTGGGTTTCAAAAAAGAAGTGGCAGGCTACAGAGAAAAGATTGGCACACATTGAATCATTGCTTCAACGTATGCCGGAAATGGTTGCTGCTGCCTATTTGATTGAAAAAGAAAAGAATGAAATGTTGCCGTTAGGCAAGAAGTATTCTGATACGGTCATTCTTTGTCCTGCTGAGGAGCGGTAAATCCTCCTTATCCATGTATTTCAGCATGGCAGTGCTGATAAGGGAATTGTATCACGAGGAGGAGAGTAAAACAATATGACAATGGGTTATGTGGAGAGGAATAGTCAAGAAAGGAGAAGCAAAATATGTCAATAGAAGAACAGCAGGAAGCAGTACAGGAAATGCATCTGGCCCAGCAGATAGCGGAGCATGTAGCCCGTATCCTTATGTCAGCGGTGCAACCATACCCAGAGTTTGGTACTGGCGGTGTCCCTATGGCAGTGGCCGCGGAAGTTTACGGAAAGGATGCGGCATGGGTGCGCGAAGGCATAGATGCTGGATGGTTGCCAATAGGCCGGTGTACCAAGCGCCAGAAAAACAGGAGCTTTTACATATCTCCAAAGAAACTATGGGAAGATACAGGCTATGTATGGAAGGGAGAGGACGTATGAACGAATTAGCAAAAACCACAATCACATCAATGGAAGCCGCAGAGTGGTGCGGTAAAGAACATAAAGAATTATTGCGAGACATCAGAAGGTATGTAGGGCAATTAGCCGAGAGCAAAATTGCGCTGGGCGATTTTTTCCAGGAGAGTACATATCAGGATGCGAATAACCAAACACGTCCCTGCTTCCTGGTCACAAAGAAAGGCTGTGAGTTCATAGCCCACAAGATGACCGGCCAGAAAGGAACAGAGTTCACAGCGCGGTACATTAACCGGTTTCATGAAATGGAAGATGGAAAACTTCCCTGCCCCCTCAATCCCCAGATCGCATCCAGCGTGGCAGAGTTGGGCCGGGTGACGGAACGGATCATGCATAAGCAGGGATCACCGGCCTACAAGATTGCGGAAGCATTCAAGATGGAGTGTGAGCAGTTTGGCATCCAGCTCCCGGCGGATTTCGTGAAGGTACCGGAATACATTCAGTTGCAATTGTCGGATTTTGCAAACTGATCGGCGTACATTGGCAAGTGAATAAGGAAGGAGGTAAGAGGGATGTTTATATCAAAAGGCTGTCTGATCACAATTTTAGACAATTTGTCCGTGTTGAACAAGGAGACAGAGGAATTAAAAAAGAAAGTAGCTGACCTTGAAGGGCAAGTTCAAAGTCAGCCAAACTTGAAAGTAGAAGATATCAAACGTGTAATTGAGAAACATGACAGAGATACAAAGCGCTCTACTTTTTTCTAAGTTCCTCCAGTGTTGAATGGGTGTCTAACAGATACTTATTCAAGTTAGGAACCTGACGATGCATTGCAAATATAAAGTGGTCGATTGGCAAGTAAGGCAGTAGGTCTAAAGCTTCATCTTCGCTTAGCAAATTGTTCCTCTTTAAAATTTTGGTTATGGCAGTTAAACGTTGCTCATGATTTTCCAATACTTTTTGAAGGTTAAAACTAAATACAGACTCTTCGCTAAGTGATTCCTTGAATGGAATGGTACTCACATACAAACGAATATTATATTCAATATCGTAGGTATATGCACCTAGAGAACCGCAATAGGAAGTATCGTCCAAAGTGAAATTCAACAAATTTTCATTGGTAAGATGATGCTGTAAATGAAAGTCCTTAAACTTATCAAATTCCTCTTTTGTGGCTAGGCTTGCATCAATTACAAGCCAATTGTCATCAAGCAAGTAATCAGTTACTTCAATACCAAAACTATCAAACTTAATGTAATGCATAAACACTTTCTCCTTTCTTTTGTACTCGGCACTGCAACGCCTGTAAGTACAGTATAGGACGAGGGGGAGGAAAAATCAAGAAAGCGAGGTGAAAACATGGTAGAACTATCGAGAACCCGCTGGGTCGTCCTTAATGGAAACATGATTAAGGTATCGGATCTGCCAGACGAATACAAACAGGCTCTTGGAAACAGGGTGCGTAAGGAACCGATTAAAAGTGTGGGACTCGTTTTAAGCGAAGGAGGGACAAGTCAATGAGTGAAATGTGTGGAGATGTCTACGTAGTAGACAGAGAGACAGGAGACCTTGTGTACATGCTGGTGCATCAGGGCGATCGGATAGTCAGGGAATATGCGGACGGGCACATTGGTAGTGCCGATGAGCAAGACCTTATTATGGCGAGGAGGGCAAGCCGCAACATGTCAGGGGAGAGGAGGACGGAACTTGAAGAGACAGGATGAATGGCGCCTGGATATTACAGGACCTGCCACGGCAGTACTCACCAGTGTAATGGGGCGCAGGAGACTGATAACATTCAGGCGCCGCCGGAACTGGCGTGACGGTCCATGGATGCGGCTGGCCAAGTGGGTGGTG
>Ga0129310_1001089_pt1 | contig 25920 bp, 24 predicted proteins | sample Go1ome_2_FD_94433 | JGI IMG/M metagenome (GOLD analysis project Ga0129310, IMG submission 94433) | Western lowland gorrila individual fecal microbial communities from Wisconsin, USA - Go1022A metagenome | ecosystem: Host-associated > Mammals > Digestive system > Large intestine > Fecal | place... | reverse complement strand
GATCTGGAGAGATTTCATCGAGCACGATGTGTGGAGAGTCCAGATCTGGTATATCCTGATGTTCCAGGCATGGTACGAGGGGGAGTATAAGCAGAACAGATAAAACAGATCATTACAGGAAAAATGCGTCAGACACAGAAACAGGGAAAGATGTTGACAGCACAGAAATGGTGTGTTATCTTATCTAGGTCTGAGTAATCAGAAGACATTAAGCAGAGTTCCACTCTCACCTGACCGGTTGGAATCCGTGGTTGATATGAATTCCACACTGGCAGTGTTCATGATTTTCATACCGCACGAAGGAAGCAGGATCACGGTTTGGGATGATTCGGGCTGCTCCTGACAGCAGCAACGGCTGCGCAATCGTCAGAATGCGGATGGAGTACCGGCGGATAATTCCGCATGTGCTTTCACAGGATGTGAGAAATGATGACAGTGGCGTCTGCTACTGTCATTTTTGTTTGGTCAGCACCTGACGATTCAGGCAGTATGAGGAGGGCAAACCCATTAATAACAACAATAATCGAAGACAGCAGCGTAAGCCGGAAGTGCCGATTAACGAGCAGATCCGGGAGAAGGAAGTCCGTGTGATCGGTGCAGACGGAGAACAGCTCGGCGTTATGCCTACGGAAGAGGCAAGGAAGATGGCCCGGGATGCAGAACTGGATCTGGTTCTGATTGCAGCTACGGCGCAGCCGCCGGTCTGCCGGATCATCGACTACGGCAAGTTTAAGTACGAGCGTCTTCGTAAGGAAAAGGAAGCCAAGAAGAAGCAGCATGTTGTGGAGATCAAGGAAATCCGTATGTCTCCGAACATTGACCAGAACGACCTGAACACCAAGGTCGGTGCTGCAAGAAAGTTCCTGGAGCGCGGTGACCGCGTGAAGGTGACGCTTCGCTTCCGCGGCCGTGAGATGGCGCATATGAGTGAGAGCGCCCACATCCTGACGGATTTTGCCAACGCACTGGTGGATATCGCCGTGGTTGACAAGGCACCGAAGGTAGAAGGAAGGTCCATGTCCCTGTTCCTGGTTCAGAAGAAGTAATCCGAACCGGACAGAGTGCAGGAAGCATCAACACAAGACCGGTTTATGACCGGATCAGAAGGAGGAATTAGTCATGCCCAGAATGAAAACAAACAGATCCGCTGCAAAGCGCTTCAAACTCAGCGGAAATGGTAAGCTGATCCGCAACAAGGCTTATAAGAGCCACATCCTTACCAAGAAGACCACGAAGAGAAAGAGAAACCTTCGTCAGCCCGCAGTTACGGATGCAACAAACGTAAAGAACATGAAGAAGATCATGCCTTACCTTTAATTCAGGTGCATGATGGTTATTTGATGGAGGAAATCGAAGATGGCAAGAATTAAAGGTGGCTTGAACGCCAAGAAGAAGCATAACAGAGTTCTGAAGCTTGCAAAGGGCTACAGAGGAGCAAGATCCAGCCAGTACAGAGTTGCGAAGCAGTCTGTCATGCGTGCACAGAATTCTGCATTTGAGGGCAGAAAGCTCCGCAAGAGAGATATGAGATCTCTTTGGATTGCACGTATCAATGCAGCTGCAAGAATCAATGGACTTTCCTACAGCAAGCTGATGCACGGCCTTAAGGTTGCAGGCATCGACATCAACCGCAAGATGCTTGCAGAGATGGCTGTTAACGATGCAGCTGGATTTGCAGCACTTGCAGAAGTTGCGAAGCAGAACGCATAATTGCAGATCGGATTGAGATCGGAAGATGCAAGGGAGCAGAACACGGAAGTGTTCTGCTTTTTGTATTTGCGGGATGGGAGCGCTGCGGTGCGCTGACGGGAGAATTCAGATGAATTTATTTGATGTTGTAGGGCCGATTATGGTAGGACCATCAAGTTCACATACTGCAGGAGCGGTGCGGATCGGGAACGTGAGCAGGAAGCTCCTTGGAGAAGAGGTGCAGAAAGCGGAAATCGGGCTGCATGGCTCTTTTCTTGCAACAGGAAGCGGGCATGGGACAGATCGCGCGCTGGTTGCCGGGCTCCTGGGGCTGGCCGTGGATGATGACCGGATTCCGCACAGCTTTGAGCTGGCTGCAGAGCGCGGAATGGAATTTCATTTCGGACCGGTGGATCTGGGGGAGGATGCGAACCCGAATTCGGCGAGACTCCTTCTGACATCAAAATCCGGCAGAGAACTGGAAATCGTAGGAGCCTCCGTGGGAGGCGGCAGGATCATGATCACAGAGCTTGACGGTCTGGCGGCGAATTTCAGCGGCGATTATCCGACTCTGATTGTTCACAATGAGGATCAGCCGGGACATGTCGCGGAGGTGACGTCCATGCTGCAGCATAAGTCGGTCAACATTGCGACGATGCAGCTCTATCGTTCCGGAAGAGGCGGTCATGCCGTGATGGTTCTGGAATGTGATCAGGAAATACCGATCGAAGCCGTGCACTGGCTGGAGCATCTTGAGGGCGTGGAGAAGGTGACCTATTACAGCCTGCTGTAGAAGCGCATACAGCCTTCTGATGAATTCCGAGGAGAGGAGCAGAGAGAACATGTATCAATCACTGGACGAGATAACAGCGGCATGCAGCACGGAAGAGAAAGCCTTCTGGCAGGTGGTGCAGGAGGACGACTGCAGAGAGGAGGGAATCGGCAGGGAAGAGTCGGAAAAGCGGATGGCAGAGATTTTTGCGGCAATGAAGGCATCCGATGAGGACTATGATCCGTCCCTGAAATCTGCAAGCGGTCTTGTGGGGACGGATGCGGAGCGGCTTCATGACAGAAAGGAAAGAGGCGGGCTCCTCTGCGGGCCGTTCTGTGCTTCGGTGATGGAGAGGGCTCTGCGGGTTGCGGAATCCAATGCCTGCATGAAGCGCATTGTTGCCGCGCCGACGGCGGGCTCCTGCGGCGTGGTTCCCGCTGTCCTTCTTTCCATGCAGGAGAAAAATCATTTTACGGATGAGCAGATGATTCAGGCACTGTACACTGCCGGAGGCATTGGCGGCGTGATTGCGCATCGCGCGAGTCTCTCCGGAGCTGCAGGGGGATGTCAGGCAGAAATTGGCGCAGCATCTGCGATGGCGGCAGGGGCTGCGGTGAGTCTTCTCGGCGGAACGCCGGATCAGATGTGTCATGCCGCAGCGATGGCGCTTTCGGCCCTCATGGGACTTGTCTGTGATCCTGTAGCAGGACTTGTGGAGGTTCCCTGTGTGAAGCGGAATGTCATCGGTGCGATGAATGCGGTTTCCTGTGCGGATATGGCAATGGCTGGCATTACCAGCCGGATTCCTCCGGACGAGGTGATTGATGCCATGAAGGCGGTAGGACATGCAATGTCTCCCGACCTTCGGGAGACCGGGCGCGGCGGCCTTGCAGGAACGCCGACCGGGCAGAGGATCCGGGACAGGATCGGACACCCGGCGGGAGAGGCCTGAGGCAGGTCTCACCACATCGGATAGCCACCGCAGCACAGGCCGCCTCCGCCGCAGCACAGATTGAGCGCGGCATTCAGAAGGCACAGCCGCAGACACCAGTTGGCGGTACCGGAGGAGAAGGTCTCGTAGGGATTCTGCCGGGACTGATACCAGCTGCTGCCGGAGTTGAGCCTCTGCACCAGCTCCTGATAGGTCTGGTTGGAGGGCTCCATCTGCGCAGCTGTCTGCGCCTGCTGAAGAGCCAGAACATTGTTGCCAAGGCCTGAGTTTGCGATGGCGCTGTAGTAATACCACTGCGCGGAATGGCTGGAAATGCTGTTCAGCACGTTGAGGGCTTCCTGATAGTGCCGGCTGTTCAGATAATTGGCTGCCGCCTGAAGCCGTATGGAATCCTCATCCTGGTTCTGATTCTGGTAGGAGCGCTGCTGACCTCCGAAGCCTCCGAAGCCGCCGCCGAAGAAATCTCCCCAGAAGTCTCCGTCATAGGAGCCGCGGTAACCGTATCCGCCGGACGATCCGTAGGAACCGCCATAGGAGCCGGAGGAACCATAGCCGGAACCGGAAGAGGAGCCGGAACTTGAATAGGGGTGCTGGCGCTCATACATGATCTGCTTGTATGCGGCCTGCACCTCTTTGAATTTCTCCTCCGCCTGTTCCTTGTTGGGATTATTGATGTTGGAGTCCGGATGATATTTGCGGGAAAGCGTCCGGTAAGCCTTCTTGATGTCGTCGTCTGTTGCACTGCGTGAGACGCCGAGAACCTGATAAGGATCAGACATGAAGTGAATTCCTTTCGTCAGTAAAATGATGCCGGATACGGCAATTGACTGATTAAGTCAAAAGAAGCCGGGGTGTAATTTCAGCCAGGCTTCAGCCGGAATGCTTCGATTCCTGCAGGGAGGAATCGGCACCGAGTATCGTGGCATCGGAAAAGGCGGCGGGGGAATGACTGCGCGCGGAATCGGAAGAAGCATCCGGCGTAAGGCCCTGCCGTCTGGCACGAACGTTATTGTAGCGGGTCCAGACTCCGGAGTAAAGGATATTCCGGAGAATGGGGAGATTCTCCACACAGGGAAGAAGCTCAAATGCCTCGCAGCTGCGGGAGATCATCATGGTCAGAATCTGCTGGCAGCAGTCATCAAAATCGGGACGGTCTGCCATTTTCTTCAGAGGATTGAAGCTGCCGCTTTTCTGATCCTTTTCCAGATCATCGTAGGCGTCCATGATGTAGATGAATTTTCCAAGGTAGAAGCCCATGTGGCGGAGCGGCTCCTCCCACTCGTCCTCATAGATGGCAAACAGTTCTGCCATAATATCGCCGAAATATCCGGCAACCAGGTCGATGTCGGAGGAATCTGAATTCTCGGCAGCATGAAGCTTATCAAGGCGATCCTTGATCACTGCTGCCTTATGCCCGTAGTTGATGCCGGCTTCCTGGCTGCGCCTTTGAAGAAGCCGGGCCAGCATCAGCTTGTGAAGCTTTTTCTCATCGCTCCAGTCATCCAGACAAGCATAGTAGGACAGAATCAGATTCATGTCTGCAGCATATTCCGTATACAGATTGATCCGGGTCTGGTGCTCGCCGAGAGGATGTGCGATACAGCGTGTCTTCGCAACCGTATCCTTTGCATCATAGAGATCCGAGAGGACCATGATGAGGAAGGTCATGTCGTAGCTGAGGGTCATCTGTCCGGGAAATCCGTATTTTCTCTTTAATTCACGGCAAAAGCCGCAGTAATAGGAACGGTACAGCCCGACCTCGCGAACCTTCAGCTCCTGTTCATTAATGACAACATAACCAAACATAGAAACCTCTCCGGAATCAGCAGACAACGTGTTCCTCAGGAATGCTTCTTAAATTCCTTGCCGCATTTGGGGCAGCGGACCATGATCCTGCCCTTTCCCTTTGGAATCCGGATTTTCTGTCCGCACTGCGGGCATTTGTAGATATGGTAGCCGGCGTTTCTCTTTCGCTCCTCTGCATTCTGGCGAAGCCTCCAGCCAAAATTCTGCATCCGTCCCGAGAGAGAACGCATCCCGTTTCCGAAGGCACAGCCGAAACGGCTGTTCCGGATCTTTCCGGAGATTTCCAGATATCTGCGGTTCTCGTTATAGCGCTTTGCAATGTTGCGTGAGAACATCCGGAAATACATGTAAATCAGGAGAATCAGGGAAAGCCACCACAGGAGAGAATTTCTGAAAATCAGCTCCAGAATGATGAGAACCAGAATGACACCGGAAAGGAACTGGCTGAATTTGTCTGCTCCGTACCGCCCCTGCATGAATTGCATAAATTTGTACCGAAACTGATCGAACATGGGAAATAGCCTCTTCTTTAAATAAATTTGAACACAATATTTATTCTAAATTTTCGATAAGTAAATGCAATGAAGGAAAGTCGAAAATAGTATTAAAAAAATCTAAAGAGCCGGACCCGCGTGTTTCATACGCGGTGGCTTTTTGGAAAACATGATAGAATATGCGTAAAACCCATTGACACATCCGGACAGACGGCGTATAAAGAGAAACATAAATCATACATATCCTAGTTAATAAGTAGGATATAACGTTCGGAGATTTCCAGGAGGTAGATTATGAAAAAGAAGACAGTCAGCATCGTTATCGCCGCAGCAGCCCTTACCCTGCTGGCAGGATGCGGTTCCAATACAGCATCCGGTGCAGGAGAGTCTGCATCCGCAGAAACAGCGGCAGCAGCTGAGACGGAAACAGAGGAAGCGACCAAAACGGACGAGGAGACCGATCCTGCGTTCACGGAAGGCGGAGAAGCGGAGAGCACCGGCACCGTGGATCTTTCGAATGCAGACGGACTTCTGAAGCAGGTTCTCGACAAGGGAACGCTGGTTGCCGGCATGGAAGGAAACTGGGCACCGTGGTCCTATCATGATCTGGATACCAATGAGGTCATTGGTTATGATGCAGATACCGCAAGAGCGATCGGAGAGAAGCTCGGCGTTGAGGTTCAGATCGTGGAAGCTCCGTGGGAGTCCCTGTTCGCAGGACTGGATGACGGCCGCTATGACATCGTCATCAACGGTGTTGAGGTCACCGATGAGCGTTCGGAGAAGTATGATTTCTCGGAGCCTTATGCATATATTCATACGGCACTGGTGGTGCGCAAGGACAATGAGGAAATCAAGAGCTTCGATGACCTGAAGGGCAAGAAGACCGTGAACTCCATCGGCTCTACGTATATGGAACTGGCAGAGAGCTACGGCGCAAGTGCGGCAGGCGTTTCTACCTTAAATGATACGATCCAGAACGTCATCGACGGACGTGCAGATGCCACACTGAATGCAGATGTTTCCATTTACGATTATCTGAATCAGCAGCCGGATGCGAACATCAAGATTGTGGCCACCACAGAGGATGCCAGCCATGTGGCAATCCCGATCCGCAAGGGAGATGAGACTGCGTCCTTCGAGAAGGCAGTCAATGCAGCCATTGAAGAGCTGAAGGCAGACGGAACTCTGGCAGAGCTGTCCGGGAAGTATTTCGGATCGGACGTAACAAAAGAGTGATGAATATTACAGAAGACATCCATGAGCTGGTGGGACGTACACCGCTCATTCATCTGACACATCTTGGGCTCCCGGAGGGAGCACAGATTTATGCAAAGGCCGAGCTTCTGAATCCGGGAGGCTCCATCAAGGACCGTCTGGGAGAGCATATCATCCGGAAGGCGGAGGCGGACGGAAGACTTGCAAAGGGTGGAACGATCCTTGAGATCACGGCGGGCAATACCGGTATCGGTCTTGCCTTTGCCGCCCTGAACCGCGGATACCGACTGGTACTGATTGTGCCCTGCTGCTACTCAAAGGAGAAGCAGATTGTCATGCGGGCGCTTGGCGCTGAGGTTGTGACGGTCCCTGCGGAAGACGGACTTCCCGGAGCAAGGAAAATGGCGGAGAAGCTGCGGCGGGAAATCCCGGGCTCTTATTTTGTGGATCAGTTTGACAATCCGGACAATCCGGAGACGTATTATGAGACACTTGGCCCGGAAATCTACGACCAGCTTGACGGGAAGATCGACTGGTTTGTGACGGGGGCCGGCTCCGGCGGAACCTTTTCCGGAACAGCGAAGTATCTGAAGGAGAAGAATCCCGGCATTCGAACCGTATTGGCGGATCCGAAGGGCTCCGTTATCGGCGGAGGAGAGCCGGGGCATTTCCGGATCGAAGGAATCGGCAATGATTTTGTCGCGGAGACGATGGATCTGTCTCTGGTGGATCAGGTGGAGAAGATTGACGATGAAGCTGCATTTGCGGCATGCAGGGATCTGGCGGCAAAGGAAGGTGTTTTTGCCGGCTCCTCGAGCGGCGCAGGTCTTGCGGGCGCACGGCAGCTCATTGAAAAGGGAGCCCGCGGCAATTTTGTCATTATCATTCCTGACCGCGCGGAGCGGTATTTTTCAGAAGGCCTGTTTCAGTAAGGTCTGGCAGTTATCCGGCAGTTCACAGAGAATTACCGGCAGAGCGGAAGAAGAGGAAGAAGAGGAAGAAGATGTCCAGAATACAGAAAATCAATCCGGAGACTGCTCCGGAAGAGGTACAGCAGACAATCCGGGAGCATCTTGCAAAGGGCTATCGCCTGACCAATGAGAAGCTGACGCTTCTGCACAGTGTGCCCTGCTTTCAGGCAATTGAAGCGGGCTCCTATGCGGTGGATGAAGAGCTGGCTTCGATTGTCGGCAAGCGGGCGGCGGACATTTATGAGTACGCGATTTCTGCGGCAAATGACTGCATTGTCTGCACGACATATTTTTAGGAAGCTTCTGGATTCAGAGGGAATTGACATCCATCACTTCGAATTCACGAAGGATGAGGAGCTTCTGGTGGAATTTGCCAGGGCGCTGGCGAATGATCCGCGGCACATTCCGGCGGATTTGAAGGACCGGATGCAGACACGCTATAATGACCGTGAATTCGTGGTCATCACGTCCATGGGAATCATGATGCTCGCGAACAATTACTTCAATGACATCATGGAGGTGGAGCCGGAGCGCCTGTGACAGGCACTGGCCCGGCCGCGAGCCCTGCTCTGTTTATAAAAACTTTCTGATTTCACAGCCTCACTTCAGTGGAATGACATGATCTGTTCTATTATAATGAAAAGACATGTCATTTTTACAGGAAGTGAGGTTTTTACATGCACATCGTTCAAGTCCTTTCCGGCCAGATCCGGCAATATAAAAGATCTGCGATTCTGACACCGGTCTTTACACTTCTGGAAGTTCTGATGGAAATTCTGATTCCGTTTGTGACAGCATCGCTGATTGACCAGGGAATTCAGGCGGGCAACATGGAGCGGATCCTTCATTTCGGACTGATCATGCTGATCATGGCATTTGCCAGTCTTTTGTTTGGTATCCTGGGAGGCGTGTTTGCTTCGGATGCTTCGACCGGCTTTGCGGCGAATCTTCGTGATTCCATGTACGCAAATATCCAGACGTTTTCTTTCTCCAATATTGATAAGTATTCGACGGCGGGACTTGTCACCCGTATGACGACGGACGTCACGAATCTGCAGAATGCGTTTATGATGATTATCCGCATTGCAGTCCGTGCGCCGCTCATGATGATCATTGCACTGGTGATGTGCATCGTGATCAGTCCGAAGATCAGTCTGATTTTCCTTGGGGCGCTGGTAATTCTCGGAGCGTTTCTCGTGGTTGTCATCGGAAGAGCTTCGGAGGCATTCCGGGCCACCTTCCGCAAATATGATGACCTGAATGCGAGTGTGCAGGAAAACGTCTCTGCCATTCGTGTCGTCAAGGCATTTGTTCGCGAGGATTATGAGAAAACAAAATTCAACAAGGCGGTAGAGGAGCTGTACAAGCTGTTCGTTCGCGCAGAGAAGCTGGTGGTTATGAACATGCCGGTGATGACCCTGATTGTGGATGCCTGCATCATCGGAGTCTCCTGGTTTGGCGCGCATCAGATCGTTGGCGGCACGATGACAACCGGAGAGCTGACTTCGCTGTTCAGCTACATCATGATGGTTCTGTTCAGCCTGATGATGGTATCGATGATCTTTGTCATGCTGACCATGTCGGCAGCCAGTGCGCAGCGAATCTGTGAGGTTCTTGAGGAGAAGCCCGACATCTGCAATCCGGAGAAGCCGGTGATGGAGATGAAGGACGGCAGCATTGATTTTGACGATGTGGATTTCGCCTATAAAAGGCGTGACGTTTCCTATGACAAAAACGGGCGTGAGGTGGTCACCATTCATGATGTGACGAAGGAGCGTGACGAGCGGACCCTGCATCATATCAATCTCCACATTCATTCCGGAGAAACCATCGGTATCATCGGAGGCACCGGCTCCGGAAAGTCTTCTTTGGTGAATCTGATTTCCCGCCTGTATGATGTGACGCACGGAATCATTAAGGTCGGCGGTGTGGACGTGAGAGATTATGATCTGGAGGTTCTTCGTGATCATGTGGCCGTGGTCCTTCAGAGCAACAATCTGTTCTCCGGAACCATCATAGACAACCTGAAATGGGGAAATCCGAATGCAACACTGGAGGACTGCAGGGAGGCCTGCGCGCTTGCCTGCGCCGATGAGTTTATTGACCGGATGCCGGAAGGGTATGATACAAAAATCACGCAGGGCGGAACCAATGTTTCCGGCGGACAGAAGCAGCGCCTCTGCATTGCGAGAGCTCTGATGAAGAAGCCGGAGATTCTGATTCTGGATGATTCCACCAGTGCCTGTGACACGGCGACGGATCGTAAGATCCGTGATGCCTTTGCAACAAAGATTCCGGGCACGACGAAGCTGATCATTGCACAGAGAATCTCTTCCGTACAGGATGCAGACCGCATCATTGTGCTGGATAACGGCACGATCAACGGTTTTGATACGCATGAGAATCTTGTAAAGAGCAACCGGATTTATCGTGAAATCTACGAGTCGCAGACGCAGGGCGGCGGTGATTTCGACGAGCCGCAGTGAAAGGAAGGGGAGGTACACGATGCCTGGAATGAAAAATAATATGAAGCCCCGCCCGAAGGTGGAGAATCCGAAGCAATTATTTGTCCGGCTGATGAAGCTGGTTCTGAAGAATTATCTGGTTCCGTTTCTGCTGGTCATTGTCTGCATTCTGATCGCAGCCTGGGCAACGCTTCAGGGAACGCTGTTCCAGAAGACTCTGATCGACGGATATATTCTGCCGATGCTGGCAGCAAAGAGCAGTGATTTTGCCCCGCTTGCGGCAGCGCTCGGGAAGCTGGCGGTTATTTATCTGATTGGTGTGGCAGCTTCCTATACCTATCAGAGAATCATGATTACGATCTCGCAGGGAACGCTCCGTGATCTTCGGAAGGAGCTGTTCGCGCACATGGAATCGCTGCCGATCCGGTATTTTGACCAGAATGCGCACGGCGACATCATGTCGGTCTATACGAACGACATCGATACGCTCCGGCAGCTGATCAGCCAGAGCATTCCGCAGACCATCAATTCCATGGTGACGCTTGTCATCACCTTTGTTTCCATGATCGCACTGTCCTGGCCGCTGACCATCATCAGTGTATTCATGGTATTGGTGACCATGTTCGTCTCCGGAAAGCTGGCGGGAAAATCCGGAAGCTTCTTCGTACAGCAGCAGAAGGACCTCGGAAAAGAAAACGGCTACATTGAGGAAATGATGAACGGCCAGAAGGTCGTCAAGGTGTTCTGTCATGAGGAAAAGGCGATTGAGGATTTCCGGGAGCTGAACGGGCAGCTGAGAAACAGTGCCAATCTGGCAAACCGCTATGCATCGATCATGATGCCGGTCAACGGGAACCTTGGGAACATCAGCTATGTTCTCTGTGCCGTAGTCGGAGCGGCGCTTGCACTTGCGAATTTCGGCTCCACGACGCTAGGTACGCTGGTTTCGTATCTGACGCTGAACAAGAACTTCTCCATGCCGATCACGCAGATCGCGCAGCAGATGAATTCCATTATCGCAGCTCTCGCGGGTGCGGAGCGTGTGTTCCGGATGATGGATGAGGTGCCGGAGAAGGACGAGGGGTACGTCGAGCTGGTTCGTGCCAGAGAGGACGAGGACGGAAACCTTACGGAGACGAAGGAGAGAACCGGAATCTGGGCGTGGAAGCATTATCATAAAGCCGACAATACGACCACCTACGTGCGCCAGCGCGGCAGGATTACGATGGAAAATGTGGATTTTGGCTACGATCCCGAAAAGCTCGTGCTGCATGACATTAATCTGTTTGCAGAACCCGGGCAGAAGATTGCCTTTGTTGGTTCTACCGGTGCAGGAAAGACGACCATCACAAATCTGATCAACCGTTTCTATGACATTCAGGACGGCAAAATCCGTTACGATGAGATCAACATCGACAAGATCCGGAAGGCAGATCTTCGGCATTCCCTTGGCATGGTTCTGCAGGATACGCATCTGTTTACGGGAACGGTAATGGAGAACATCCGCTACGGACGTCTGGACGCTACGGATGAGCAGTGCATGGAGGCTGCAAGGCTTGCCAACGCGGATGGCTTCATCCGGAGACTTCCCAACGGTTATGACACGATGCTGCGAAACGATGGTGCCAATCTGTCGCAGGGGCAGCGTCAGCTTCTTGCGATTGCACGTGCCGCAGCAGCAGATCCTCCGGCCCTGATTCTGGACGAAGCGACGTCCTCGATCGATACCAGAACGGAGAGCCTTGTGCAGAAGGGAATGGACGCTCTGATGAAGGGAAGAACCACCTTTGTCATTGCACACCGGCTTTCCACGGTCCGCAACAGTGACTGCATCATGGTATTGGAGCAGGGCCGGATCATTGAACGCGGAACGCATGAGCAGCTGATTGCGGAAAAGGGAAAATACTATCAGCTGTACACAGGAAATAAGATTGCAGAAGCCTGAAAAGGGGGAGCTTTGCGGATGAATATCAGTGCTCGAATTACAGAAGAAATGGCGGCAATGCCAAACCTGGACGGCAGCAAGGTCCGTCTGGGACAGGTGGAGGCCGCTATCAGGCTGATTGATGAGGGAAACACCATTCCATTCATCGCCCGTTACCGGAAGGAAGCAACGGGATCTCTGAATGATGAGCAGCTCCGGTTCCTCGGAGAGCGGCTGACCGCTCTTCGGAATCTGGAGGATAAGAAGCAGCAGGTGCTGTCAGCCATCGAGGAGCAGGGGAAGCTTACAGAGGAGCTTCGTCAGAAGATTGAAGCTGCCATGACACAGGTCGCCGTGGAGGATCTGTACCGTCCCTACAAGCAGAAGCGGAAAACGCGTGCCGGGATTGCCAGAGAAAAGGGACTGGAGCCCTTTGCGGACTGGATTTTGTCCGGTAAGGCAGACAAAGAACTGTTGACCGAAGCAGTCAAATACGTGACAAAGCCCGAAATTATGCAGGATCCGGAGATTCCGGAAGAGAAGAAGGTGGATTCTGCGCAGGCTGCGCTGCAGGGTGCACAGGACATCATTGCGGAACGGATTTCGGACGATGCGGACCTTCGGACCTGGATTCGTGAGAAGACCTGGAGAGACGGAACGCTTGCGACAGCGGAGAAGAAGGATGCAAAAAGCAGCGCGGCGGCACACGGAACGAAGGAGGACCGGCGCAGTGTCTACGAGATGTATTTCGAATTTGAAGAAAAGATTTCGAAGCTCCCGGGACACCGTGTTCTTGCCATTAACCGCGGCGAGAAGGAAAACTATCTTACGGTGAAGCTGAATGCTCCGGAGGAGGAGATCCTCAAACACATCGGCGGGTGGCTTGCCGGAAAGAACCGGTACACGGCGGATGTTCTGGAGCTGACTGCAAAAGACGCTTATGAGAGACTGATTGCTCCGGCGATTCTTCGTGAAATCCGGGGAAGGCTGACGGAGGAAGCGGAGGACGGTGCCATTCAGGTATTCCGGAAGAATCTGGAACAGCTTCTGATGCAGCCGCCGATCAACGGGCAGACGGTCCTTGGATGGGATCCGGCGTTCCGTACAGGCTGCAAGATTTCCGTGGTGGATCCGACCGGAAAGGTTCTGGATACAACGGTTGTTTATCCGACTGCTCCGCAGAATAAAGTGGCGGAAGCGAAGGCTGTAATCAGGAAACTTATTGAGAAGGACAACGTGTCGCTCATCAGCCTTGGAAACGGTACGGCGAGCCGTGAGTCCGAGCAGGTTATTGTGGAGCTCATCAAAGAGCTTCAGCGGGAGAATCCGAAGAGAAAGCCCTTGCAGTATATTATCGTGAATGAAGCGGGGGCTTCCGTATACAGTGCCAGCAAGCTGGCTACGGAGGAATTCCCGAATTTTGACGTCGGACAAAGATCGGCAACCTCGATGGCAAGACGTCTGCAGGATCCGCTGGCGGAGCTTGTCAAAATTGATCCGAAGGCTGTCGGCGTCGGGCAATATCAGCATGACATGAATCAGAAGAAGCTGGATGAGGCCCTGGGCGGTGTTGTGGAGGACTGCGTCAATCATGTCGGCGTGGATCTGAATACGGCTTCGTTTTCTCTGCTGTCGTATGTTTCCGGAATTTCCGGAACACTTGCCAGGAACATCGTGGCGTATCGGGAAGCGAATGGCCGGTTCCAAAGCAGACGCGAGCTGTTAAAGGTGGCCAAGCTCGGCCCCAAAGCCTTTGAGCAGTGCGCAGGCTTTCTTCGCATTCGGGACGGCAAGGAGCCGCTGGATGCTACTGCGGTGCATCCGGAGGATTATGCTGCGGTGGAGCAGCTGCTGAAAAGTCTGAAGCTGGAGGACAATATGGAAGGCTTCCGCGAGGTGAAGAAGCACGTGCCGAAAGCGGAAGTGAAAAAGCGTGCGGCTGAGCTTGGAATCGGTGAGATTACGCTGACGGATATTCTGAATGAGCTGGAGAAGCCTGCGAGAGATCCAAGAGAAGAGATGCCGGGACCGATCCTTCGCTCCGATGTCCTCTCCCTGGAGGATCTGAAGCCCGGGATGAAGCTGAAGGGAACGGTCCGCAACATCGTAGATTTCGGTGCATTTGTGGATATCGGTGTCCATCAGGACGGACTTGTGCACATCTCCCGGATGACCAAACGCTTTATCAAGCATCCGCTGGAAGCTGTTCATGTCGGAGATGTTGTGGATGTCACCGTGCTCTCTGTGGATGTCGGAAAGAAGAGAATCGCACTGTCCATGGTGGAATAAAAGTGGGATTTCATGACAGATTCCAACTGAAATCGGGAAAACAATTCTCTGACAAGCGTATCAGAGTGTCACGCCATCCTTGAAGATTGCGATCTCCCGGCAGCCGTGCTGCTCGGAGAGGACACTGCTGACTTGGCAGGTGCTGATGTTCCTTCCACCGAAGCTGCTTTCTGAATTCCGGCAGGGGCTTCTGTTGACTGCAGTCCGGCAGGGGTTTTGGCTGTGACAGAAACCAGGTCGCCTTTTTTCAGATCCTCCAATGCGACCACGACATTATCAAGCAGATGAATATGGATATATTTCATATGTTTCCTTCCTTTATGAGAATGAGAGGCTTCCGGAGCTTTATGAGATAACTCTTTTATCATGGAATCATCCCTGTGAGAGGATTCTTCTGAAACAGGATGATTTCTTCTTTGGAAAATCATCCTTGGGAGAGGATTCTTCTGAAACAGGATGCATTCTGCTGTGGAAAAGCATCCCTTGGAGAGGATTCTTCTGAAACAGGATGATTTCTGCTGTGGAAAATCATCCATGAGAGAGAAATCCTCTGAAACAGGATGCATTCTTCTGAGGAAAATAATCCCTGGGAGAGGATTCCTCTGAAACAGGATGCATTCTTCTGAGGAAAATAATCCCTGGGAGAGGATTCCTCTGAAACAGGATGCATTCTGCTGTGGAAAAGCATCCCTTGGAGAGGATTCCTCTGAAACAGGATGATTTCTTCTGAGGAAAATCATCCCTGAGAGAGAATTTTTCTGAATCAGGATGATTTCTTCACTGAAAAGTAATCCCCAGAAGAGCATTCTTCTGAAACAGGATGATTTTTGCTTTGGAAAATCATCCCTGAGAGAGGATTCTTCTGAATCAGGATGCTTTCTTCTTTGGAAAATCATCCCTGAGAGAGGATTCTTCTGAAACAGGATGATTTCTTCACTGAAAAATCATCCCCAGAAGAGCATTCTTTCGAAACAGGATGCTCCCCGCCGTTGAAAATCATCCCCGGAAGAACATTCTTTCAAATAAGGATGCATTCCGCCGCCAGAACCGCCGCGTGCAGTCTCGGCTCTTAATCTCAGCCTCGTGGGCGGCCACGCCCCTCCCATCGGCCCCTTTCTTACGGATACCGCCTTGCAGCTCTTATTTCAGAACCGATGCGTATGCAGCCTCTGCTCCTTCCCGGCGGATCAGAGCAAGATCCTCTGCAACCTTCTCCTCCAGGCCTGCGATCTTTGTCAGATCCTGATCCCACATCTTCTCATTTGCAAGCACGGCATGGGTGAGTGTCTTCGCATCATCCTCTCTGTGCTCCCAGTAAAAGTCCAGCACCCACTCGTCGTCCTGAATCGTGTACTCATTTCCTGCCGCGCGCTTTCCGACAAGGCCGTTTCCTTCCCGTCTCTGAAGGTCATTGGAGAAGAAGGCAATATAGGCCGCAAAGCCCATGCACAGTGCAGCAGAGTCTGGAACTTCTCTTCATACTCCAGAAGGGACGGGAGATCTCTTGCCTTCCACTTGGAGGTCGAATTCAGTGAGATGCTCATCAGCTGATGATCCACAAACGGATTGTTGAAGCGGTCTGTCACGGCTGCCGCGAAGTGCTCGCAGTCTGCCTTGTCCAGAGGAGGGATCGGGATGACCTCATCGAACAGGAGTCTGTTCATAAAGCCGTGGATCGTCTCATCCTGCATGCACTCGCGGACAATGTTCTTCCCTGCAAGGTAGGCACCGAGAACAAAGCCGGTGTGTGCGCCGTTTAAGATGCGCACCTTTCTCTTCTTGTAGGGAGCAACCTCCGGAACCACATGGACGTTCAGTCCGGACTTTTTGAAGGGAAGCTTCTCCTCCAACTCCTTCGGTCCCTCGATGTACCACACGCCGAAGACCTCGCCGACATCCAGAAGATCATCCTCATAGCCGTTCTCAAGAGTCAGGGCTTCCACTTCCTTCGGATCACGGATTCTTCCGGGAACGATGCGGTCGACAAGCGTGGAGCAGAAAAGGCACTCCTCTTCGATGTACCTGATAAAGTCTTCCTCATAGCCCCAGTCCTTTGCGTGAAGAAGAACGTCCTTCTTCAGCTCCTGGCCGTTTGCATCAATCAGCTCGCAGGAGAGGAAGGTGATGCCGGGTTTTCCTGCAAGAAAGCGCTCATGAAGAAGAAGGGTCACCTTGGCAGGGAAGGAGACAGGAGGCTGCTGGTCAGGAGTGCAGGAGGGATCGTAGGTGATTCCTGCCTCCGTTGTGTTAGATGCCATGTACTCGAGCTCATCGGAGCAGGCAATTCTGCGGATCTCTTCCCAGTCTGCAGCGTCATAAGGGTTGTAGCAGGCATCCACGCAGGAGATAACGCGCTTGCGGTTGACCTTTTCACCGTTCTCGGAGCCGCGAAGATAGAGGGTGTAGAGACCCTCCTGATCATTGACCATCTTAGTCAGTCCCTGAGTGATGGGCTGAACGAGGGCAACCTTGCCGTTCTGCCGGCTGTGATCATTTTCCTGTTCTTCCAGAAGTATCTGGTGGAAGGAATCAGCACCTCCGGTCTGAAGGGGTAACACAATAAAGAAATCTTCTGCAAAAAGAAAAATAATGCTTTTCTGTTGTGCGAAGAATCCATATGATGAAGGAGAAACTTCCTGTTCACGGGGCAAGCCCGGATGCAGAGGTTTCTCCTTTTGTTATCTTTCATACACTTGGGAGCTTCTCCCGTGAAGATCTTCATGAGAGGGTTGAGAAAATGGAAAATCAGGGACGTATTATTTTATTCTCAGGAAAAACAGAGGGGCTTTCTGCAGAGGAGGCCGGGTGGAACAGCAGCTTTTCGATGCAGACCAGGCATTTTCACAGTGAGCTGGAGCTGTATTTCCTGATGGAGGGAGAGCGGTATTATTTCGTGGATCAGAATACGTATCACCTGGTCCCGCATACCGGTATTTTAATAGGAAGAAACCGCATTCATAAGACCAGTGTCTGTCCGGAGAATCCGGCACATCGGCGTTTCCTTCTGGAGTACAGTCAGAATCCTTATGACATGCTGCTGAAAGGACTTCATTATCCTGATTTTGAAGGCTTCGGATCCGAGTTTGCAGGGCCTGTTTGCTTCGAGGAAGACGAGTGGGAACGGGTCTGCTTACTCATCACGGAGCTGAAGGAGAAAATGACTGCCGGAGAAGCGCGCTCCTCGGTTGTACTGAAGGGGATGGAACTGCTGGATTTCTATGCGATCTGCGCCCGGAGAAGGAAAATGGAAAACAGCGGAAAGCCACAGGGCCTGATTCCGGGAAAGGAGACCGAGCGGATACATCAGATCATTGATGAAATTGCTCAGTATCTTCAGCAGCACTGCAGTGAGAGCATCCGATTGGACGATCTGTCTGCGAGATTTTATATCAGCAGATCAAGAATGACCTATATGTTCAAGCAGATTACTGGCTTTACGGTTGTGGAATATCTGTCCTTTGTCCGCGTGCGGAAGGCGGAGAGGCTTCTGTATGAAACGGAGCTCCCGATTACGGAGATTGCCGGAGAAACGGGCTTTGGAAATGTGACTTATTTTGAACGGGTCTTCCGGACGGCAACCGGGCTGGCGCCGCTGCAGTATCGGAAAAAGAAACGGAATGCATAGAACAGGGAAAAATCCGGACGATGCGGACCTACGATTATTGTCCAATAAGATAAGTAATAAATATAATAGATGAATTGTTGTAGTATTTATTTTCGGAATAGAATACTCTATTTATCACAGAAGCACATCGACGTAGTTTGAAGGGTGAACTGACGGACATGTGTGCAGGAATAATATCATCTGAAGTATTATGAAATAACCGGCCGCGCTGTGCGGCAAAAGGGGGTATCTATGATTTACAAGGACAATAATGTGACGGATTTGAAAATTGCTTACATCGGAGGCGGATCCCGAGGCTGGGCCTGGACGCTGATGACGGATCTTGCACAGGAGGATCAGATTTCCGGTGAGGTGCGGCTGTATGACCTGGATCAGAAGGCAGCTGAGGTAAACAAGAAGATCGGCAATCACCTGATGAGCAGGGAAGATGTGAAGGGAGACTGGAAATTTGAGGTCTATCCGACCCTGGAGAGCGCACTGACTGGCTGCGATTTTGTCATCATCTCCATCCTGCCTGGAACCTTTGATGAGATGGAATCAGATGTTCATCTGCCGGAGCGTGTCGGCTGCTATCAGTCTGTCGGAGATACGGCAGGCCCCGGAGGAATTGTCCGTGCGCTGCGTACCATTCCGATGTATGTGGAAATTGCGCAGGCGATCCGGAGCTTCTGCCCGGATGCATGGGTCATCAACTACACGAATCCGATGTCTCTTTGCGTAAAGACAATGTACTATGTTTTCCCGCAGATCAAGGCCTTTGGCTGCTGCCACGAGGTATTCGGCACGCAGAAGATGCTGCAGGGAATTTATGAAGAGGAGACCGGAGATAAAGTTGAAGACTGGCATGATATTCTGGTCAATGTAACCGGAATCAACCATTTTACCTGGTTTTCCAGTGCTTCCTATAAGGGAGTGGACCTGTTCCCGATCTATCGGCAGTATATCGGGAAGCATTTCGAGGAGGGCTTTGGATCCAAGGACAACGGATGGCTAAACTCTCATTTCATCTGTGCACATCGTGTAAAAATGGATCTCTTCAATAAATACGGCTGGATCGCGGCAGCAGGAGATCGTCATCTGGCAGAGTTTATGCCCGGTGACACCTATTTGAAGGATCCGGATACGGTACATGCATGGAAATATGATCTGACTCCGGTTTCCTGGAGAAAGGAAGATTTAAAGGAAAGACTGCAGCGCGCGCAGAATCTGGAGGATGGCAAGGATGAGATCAAGCTGGAAGCAACCGGCGAAGAAGGAACACTTCTTATCAAGGCACTCTGCGGTCTGACAAGAGTGGTGGCGAATGTAAACATTCCGAACACGTCGCTTCAGATTCCGAATCTCCCTGCAGAGGCAGTTGTGGAAACCAATGCGGTCTTTGAACGTGACCATATTCATCCGATTGCGGCCGGACCGATCAAGAGAGATGTCTATGACCTTGTGATTCCGCATGTGGAGAACCATGAGAGAACGCTGAAGGCAGCGCTGACCTGCGACCGGGATCTTGTGGTGGAAGCCTTCCTGAATGATCCGAACTACAGTGCCAAGTGCAAGGATCCGGAAACGACCGGAAAGCTCGTTGACGATATGATCGCAAATACCATCAAGTACCTGCCGGAAGGCTGGAGAGAATAATTATTTCTTTATGCAGTGAACAGAATAAGGCAACAAACAGCTCCGGACTTTTAATCCGGAGCTGTTTGCTATCTGCTGTTTGCTTCTGCCAGAAGCTTTTTCAGACGAGAGATTTCCTCATCTTTCTCGTTGATGGCCTTGTCCTTCTCAGAAAGAATACTGTTAAATTTCTCCTCCGCTTTTGCAATTGCAGCGGCTTCAATTCCCTCGCTCAAGTTGCACATATTCTGAACCTCCCTGTCGATCTTTCGTGTCATCAAAAGTCCATATTGTGTTTCCAGAATCTGCTTTTTCTGATCTGCTGGAAATGTATTGGAAAGCAGTGTGGACAACATTCCAATCAGTTCATCGTTTGTTTTCCTTGTGTCCGGCACGAGATTGATGAAGATCGTTGAGAATAAGTCATATCTGCCGAAGGACATTTTCGGGATATTCTCCGATGGATATAAAACTTCGGGCCTGATGCGGTATTGAACAATAGTGTTTGCTACAAGCTTTTTCTCGCTTTTCTCCGGAGAATCCATGCAAATCCAGATCGAATATACCTTCTTAATCTTATCATAAGAATCGGTAGTAAACTCCCGGTCTAATTGTTCCGACAACAGCCTTGCGGGATAAAAAATCGAGCGGCATATGAGATCGTAATGGAGTTGAACGGATTGCTGTGCTTCAATATTGATATAGAGCTTCTGCGGGCTTCCATCCTTTGCAATTGCGCAGAACACGATATCAAAAGTGACTTCTCCCTCTCCGGGAAGTTTGCTTTCTGTGTTCAAGCCCTGCACTGCCTCAGTTTTGATTCTTTCATCGGGACGGACCCTTCTTGTTGCGATTTCAGGAAGGCCGATGATAGCAGCCTCCGCTTCCGCATACGAATACTCCCGGAATTCCGGGACCGTCCCAACGAGAATTCTGGCGAGAATGCATTTTGCGGCCAGAATGCGCTTCACGGCGGCGTCATATCTGGCCTTCTGGTCTGCAGAACTGATTTCTGCAGACAGATACGTTTGTTCTTTCAATTGCTACCTCCTTGTTTGTGAATGCGTTTTATATAAACAGGGAGGCACCCGCCGATCCCTGATTGATTTGCAGGGATCGAACCCTTGGAACACCGATATATAGTTGTGACTACATCTTAGCACATTCGTACTTTTCGTACAGTTCGCATGTTGCACTAAAAACAAGGACGTAAATTTGGCAGAAACAGCAGCTTCTATTTCAGAAAATATCTGTATTCAGCCCTCGCTGATTATTCTCCATCAAATTCCTCCAGAAAGCTGTGATGCTTCCCATCTTTTTTGTAGCCGAGAAGCTTGTCGATGCTGACGTTTTCGGTGGCATGGAAAATGTTGCTCTCAATCATCGGATTGGTTTTCTTCAGCTCTGCGATGATGCGCTTGGTTTCCATTCGCTTGTGTCCGGTGCGGGATGAGTCGGAAGACTCCGGCGTCACGGCACAGGTGGTGCAGGTATCTGTGAAGTGACAAGCGCACTGGATGAAGTGAAGATGATTCTCATCGCGCCATGCCTTGATGTCGTCCTCGCGGATAAAATAAAGCGGGCGGATCAGCTCCATTCCGTCAAAATTCGTGCTCCTTAACCTTGGAAGCATGGCTTCCCATTGCCCGGAGTACAGCATTCCCATAAAGGCTGTCTCAATGACATCGTCATAGTGGTGTCCGAGTGCAATTTTGTTGCAGCCAAGCTCCTTCGCCTTCTTATATAAATGACCGCGGCGCATGCGGGCACACAGATAACAGGGTGAGGACTTGATCTGATACACGGTATCAAAGATCGTTGTCTCAAAAAAGGTCAGCGGAATGCCAAGGAGCTCCGCGTTGCTCTCAATGATGTGACGGTTTGCCTCGTTGTAGCCAGGGTCCATGCAAAGAAAAACAAGCTCAAAGGAGAACTGACCGTGGCGCTGGAATTCCTGGAAAAGCTTTGCCATCAGCATGGAATCCTTGCCGCCGGAGATGCAGACGGCGATCCTGTCCCCGTTCTGAATCTGCCGGTATTTGATGATGGCGCGCGCGAAGGGGTTGAGAAGATCACGGTGAAAATGTCCCTTCTGCAGAGAAAGCTCAATGCGTTCACGAAGCTCGCTGTTCTGGGACTGTCTGGTGATGGCATGAAGTGCCCATGCACCATAGCCGCCGGAAAGACTCTGCGCAGCAAAGCCAAGATCCTGCAGCTCTTCCGCAAGCTCTCTGGTCACGGTTCCGTATTTGCAGTACAGGACAATGCGCTTGTCTTTAGAAAAAGGCGAAAGGCTGTCTCTTTCGGCATATTCGCGCACCTTCTCAGGAGAAAACAGAACGCAGCCCGGGATAAAGCCGTGCTCGTAGTCGCTCTTTTCTCTGGTGTCCACCAGAATATAATCATCGGGGCGGAGCTCATCCAGCTCCGCGGGAGATATTTCGAGAGGCAATTCGGTTACGTTGTACTCTGTCATAGTGAAAACAAACCCTTCTGTTTCAAAAAAAGCTGCAGCGGGCAGCTCTCCGATTTCGTGCTGTCTTTCATTGTAACGGTATCTGCCTGTTTGCGTAAAGGTGAATTCCCGATGACAGGAAATCTGTTCCATCAAGGTCCTTTGCGGTCTACAGGAAATCAGAGAAAAAGCAAGACCGAATTCTGTACAAATCTTGCTCCCATTTTTGAGGGAATTTTTTGCAGCCGCCACCCTACCTTTTTCAAACATAGTAGTGTATGATAATAGAGCACTTCGGGAAATACAACATCTTGTGTACCAAAAACCCGAAACAATCAATATTTTGTATTTAAAAGCAGCGTGATTTCTGTGGTCAGAAGATGCGGTGCGGATAAAACGAGGATCTGTGATGGAAGAAAAAGGAAACGTATCGGTGAAAATCAATGTCATAAAGCGGAACGGACAGGAGGTTGACTTCGATATTTCGAAGATTGTCAACGCCATCCGGAAGGCGAATGCGGAGGTCAGCGGCATCTATCAGATGAACGATTATCAGATCAATGCCGTGGCGGACAATATTGCGAAGAAGGTACAGAACTCCTCGCACGCGGTGAATGTTGAGGACATTCAGGACATGGTGGAAACCGGCATCATGGAGATGCGCGGCTACGAGGTTGCGCAGAAGTATGTCCGCTATCGTTATAAGAGAGAGATCTCCCGCAAGTCGAATACGACCGACAACGGCATTCTGGCGCTGATCAATCAGCAGAATGAGGAAGTGAAGCAGGAGAACTCCAACAAGAATCCCGTCATCAATTCCACGCAGCGTGATTATATGGCAGGTGAGGTCTCCAAGGACCTGACCAAGCGTGTCCTTCTTCCGGAAGATATCGTGAAGGCTCATGAGGAAGGAATCATTCATTTCCATGATTCGGATTACTATGCCCAGAAGGAGCATAACTGTGACCTGATCAATCTGGAGGATATGCTGCAGAACGGAACCGTCATCAGTGAGACGCTGATTGAGAAGCCGCACAGCTTCTTCACGGCCTGCAATGTCACCACGCAGATCGTGGCCCAGGTTGCGTCCAACCAGTACGGCGGACAGTCCTTTACCCTCTCTCATCTGGCCCCGTTTGTGGATGTATCCAGAAAGAAGCTGACGAAGCAGGTCCTGGAGGAGAGACGGCTTACCGGGGAGACGCAGGATGCGGATATCATCAGTAAGATTGTGGAGAACCGTCTGGATGAGGAGATCAAGTCCGGCATTCAGACCATTCAGTATCAGCTGATCACACTGATGACCTGTAACGGACAGGCACCGTTTGTGACGATGTTCATGTATCTGGATGAGGTTCCGGAGGGACAGACGAGAGATGATCTGGCCCGGATCATCCGTGAGGTTCTTCTGCAGAGAATGCAGGGTGTCAAGAACGAGAAGGGTGTGTGGATCACGCCGGCGTTCCCGAAGCTGATCTACGTGCTGGATGAAGACAATATCCGCCCGGATTCCAAATACTATTCTCTGACCGAGCTTGCTGCAAAATGCACCTCCAGAAGAATGGTTCCGGATTACATCTCGGCGAAGAAGATGAAGGAATATAAGAACGGTGATGTTTATCCCTGCATGGGCTGCCGCTCGTTCCTGACGCCCGATACGGAAGGTCTTGATCCGAACGGGAAGCACAAGTATTATGGCCGTTTCAATCAGGGCGTTGTTACCATCAACCTGGTGGATGTTGCCTGCTCCTCGTACGGTGACATGGAAGCGTTCTGGAAGATTTTTGATGAGCGACTGGAGCTCTGCCACCGCGCACTGCGCTGCCGCCATGAGAGACTTCTCGGGACCATTTCGGATGTCGCCCCGATTCTGTGGCAGTACGGCGCTCTGGCAAGACTTGGAAAAGGCGAGAAGATTGACCGCCTCCTGTACAACAATTACTCGACGATCAGTCTCGGCTATGCAGGTCTTTATGAGATGTGCATGCGGATGCTGGGTGTCTCCCACACGGATCCGAAGGGCAAGGAGTTTGCTCTGCAGGTGATGCAGCACCTGAATGACAAGTGCGCAGAGTGGAGAAAGGCAGAGAACATCAGCTATTCCCTGTATGGAACGCCGATGGAATCGACGACCTACAAGTTCGCGAAGTGCCTGCAGAAGCGCTTTGGCATCATCAAGGATGTAACCGACCACAACTACATCACGAACAGCTATCATGTCAATGTTCGTGAGAACATTGATGCGTTCACGAAGCTCCGCTTTGAAGCGGACTTCCAGAAGCTTTCCCCGGGCGGAGCCATCAGCTACGTAGAGGTTCCGAACATGCAGAACAACATCCCGGCGGTGCTCTCTGTGATGCAGTACATTTATGACAACATCATGTATGCGGAGCTCAACACCAAATCCGATTACTGTGAGGTTTGCGGCTATGATGGAGAAATCCGGATCGTAGAGGATGAGAACGGGAAGCTTGTCTGGGAGTGCCCGAACTGCGGAAACCGTGACCAGAGTAAAATGAGCGTTGCCCGCCGCACCTGCGGTTACATCGGGACACAGTTCTGGAATCAGGGCCGCACACAGGAAATCAAGGATCGTGTGCTTCATCTGTCCAATAAGAGTTTCGGCTCCGAGGTATCGGGGGTTCAGAGCTGATGCACATTGGAGAAATTATGACGGCGGACTGTGCCAACGGAATCGGAATGCGGGTGACGGTATTTGTTTCCGGATGCCGGAATCACTGCCCCGGCTGTTTCCAACCGGAGACATGGGACTTTGATTACGGAAAGCTTTACACACCGGAGATGGAGGATGAGATCATTCAGGAGCTGTCGCATCCTTATTACGACGGGCTGACACTTCTTGGCGGCGATCCGATGGAGGAAAGCAATCAGGAAGGTCTTCTTCCGCTCCTGCAGCGAATTCATAAAGAACTTCCGGAGAAGAACATCTGGGCCTATACCGGCTATCTTTATGACAAGGACCTTGTACCCGGTGGCAGAAAGTACGTGGATGGAGTGACAGATCAATATCTGAATCTTATTGATGTACTTGTGGACGGACCGTTTGTGGAAGCACAGAAGAAGATCACCCTGAATTTCCGGGGCTCTGCAAATCAGAGAATCATTGATCTGAAGGAAACCAGAAAGACAGGTACGATTGTTCTTGATCCGCTGAATAATTAAACATGATTTTGACAGGAAGGCTCCTGTACATGGCTGTCGCTGTGTACGGGGGCTTTTGTTTATGAATTCACAGGATAATTCCGGAAAATACATTGACTTTTTTACCGTAAAACTCTTAACTTCCGATGAGGGGTTATACAAATCGGTATTTGTCGTTTTATTAATTTACATATATGCCTTTTACATAAAAAGGGGTATTTTAGTTCCGCAACCGTTCGCAACCAAAGAAATATCGTGATAGATGGTGGTAGCAACCATGAAATTTCGCTATTATGAAGTCACGAAAAGAGGTGATTAAGTGAAATATGATTTTTTAGGAGTTATTGTTTTTGGTATTGTACTGCTAATCGGGGTGGCGGTGATAGCGGCATTTATCACTGTGGGAATTTTCCTCATAAGAGCATTGAGTAGATATGTCAAATCAGGCAATGTCAGAAAAGAAAAGTCCAGCATCAAGAAATCT
>Ga0129310_1001087_pt1 | contig 25989 bp, 24 predicted proteins | sample Go1ome_2_FD_94433 | JGI IMG/M metagenome (GOLD analysis project Ga0129310, IMG submission 94433) | Western lowland gorrila individual fecal microbial communities from Wisconsin, USA - Go1022A metagenome | ecosystem: Host-associated > Mammals > Digestive system > Large intestine > Fecal | place... | reverse complement strand
TGTGCAACTGCATGTTTTGACACCCTGCCGCTCGGCGCGAGTTGCGTACCGTGGGGCGCAAACGGAACGCACCCCCGCGGGTGGCGCGTGCACGATGTGGCAAAATCGAGGTACTAAGGGGGCCCAATATGCTCAAAATCATCGCCTGCGACGACGACGTCGCCTTTCTAGATAACCTGCACCGCATGATCAACCGCTGGTCGGCCGAGACGGGCACGGCGGTCGATGTTGCACTCGTCACGCGCGGCGAGGACCTGCTGGCACGCCATGCCGCATCGCGCGCCGACATTATCATGCTCGACATGATCATGCCGCTCGTCAACGGCATGGACACCGCCCGCGAGCTGCGCCAATCCGATACCGCCGTGCACTTGGTATTTCTGACCTCATCGCCCGAGTTCGCACTTGAGTCCTACGAGGTCCGCGCCTTCGACTACCTGCTCAAACCCGTGACCTACGAGCGCTTGGCGCAACTGCTCGACGAGCTGTCGAGCCTGCGTCCGGCTGCAATCGACGAGCTCGTCATCAAGACGTCCTTTGGCTACCATGCCCTGCGCCTATCCGATATCGAATATGCCGAGGCTCGCAACAAGCACGTGGTCTTCCACCTGCGCGACGGCCGCGATATCGAGGCGCTCGAGCCGTTCCGCAGCATCGAGGACCGACTGGCCCAAAACGCGACCTTCTTTAAGTGCCACCGCAGCTACCAGGTCAATCTGCGCAACATCGACCACTTTAACCGCACGGAAATCGTCATGCGCTCGGGCGCGTGCATACCGCTCGCGCGCAGCTGCAAGCAGGGATTCCAAGACGCCTACTTTGCGGTGCGGTTCGAGGGCGGGAGACGCTGATGCTTTCCTCGGCAGAACTGGTACTTTGGGCAATCCACCATGCGACGACGTTGCTCTTTGGCGTCTTTGCCTCGGCGGCGCTGTGCGGTGTCGAGATCAACCGCCGCCATTCGCTCGAACTGGTGGGGGTCGGCGCCGTAACCGGCACCGCTTTTGCGATTGCCAACCTCGTCGGTGGTGAGTTGCTTGCCCGACAGGCCTATCCACTCGTCGTGCATCTGCCGCTTGTCGTCTACCTGTGCGTACGCTATCGCCTGAGTCCGCTGCTCGCCATCCTGGGCGTTACCAGTGCCTACCTGAGCTGCCAGTTTAGCAACTGGACGGGCATCGCCGCATTCGCCGCCACCGATTCGCAGGTCGCGTACTATCTGGCGCGCATCGTCACCACGGCCGCCGTCTTTATCGTCCTTTTGCATTGGGCCCGTGACATTGGACCCCGTCTGGCAATTAAAAGCCCCACCGAGCTCGAGATCTTGCTGATCCTGCCGCTCGTCTACTACATCTTTGACTATGCCGCCAACGTCTATACCACGCTCTTCCACTCGGGCTCGGTGGTAACCGTTGAGTTTTTGGCGTTCGCACTCTGCGCCTTCTACCTTATGTTTCTTGCCGTCTACCTTCGCGAATACGAGGCAAAGGAAATCGCCGAGCGCGAGCGCTGGATGCTCGCGACCCGCGACAGCGCGGCCATCAAAGAGCTCGAAGCCTGGCGCCAGTCCGGACGCGAGCTCTCGGTTCTCCGTCACGACATGCGCCACTACCTGCGCGGTCTAGCGGCCCTAATCGAAGAGGGTCACACCGATGAGGCACTCGAGCGCATCGACGCGCTCTGCGAGACCAACGACCGCACCGCCGTGCGCCGCTACTGCGCCAACGAAACGGTCAACATTGCGCTCTCGTCGCTTTCCGCGGACATCAACGCGCACGGCATCACCGCCGACCTGCGCGCCGCCGTACCCGAAACCGTCCATGTGGGCGATACCGACCTGTTCAGTGTGCTTTCGAATGCCTTGGAAAATGCCATCATCGCCGCAAGCGCCGCCCCCGAAGGCAAACGCTTTGTCGACCTTGACCTGCGGCTTGAGGACGGCCAACTGCTGCTTTTGGTTTCCAACACGTTTGGACGCGCGCCACGTATGGTCGACGGTATGCCCGTGAACCAACATGCCGGTCACGGTTTTGGCACCAAGAGCATCAAGCTTGCCGTGGAGCGCATGAACGGCAACTGCCAGTTTCGCATTAACGGCGACCGGTTTGAGCTGCGCGCCGTGATGTAGGGGCGCGGCGTACGGTTCATGGCGCAGATCGACCGCCGGAGTCGCTTTACCGATGCTGTCCTTCTACAGAGGCGCGGCCGCCGGGGTCAGTTGCTTAATGTAGGCCCACATGCGCTGCTTGGCCGCCTTGTCGGTCAGCGCCGCCTCAAAGCCATCGAGTGCAAGCACGCGGCGCCCCTGCACATGGGCGACCAGGCCGGGCTTGAGCATGGCGGTGTCGAAGTCATCGATCGCCACGAGCATATCGGCATAGGTTTCGCGCATGACGTCGGCCGCACTGTTGTCCAGCAGCAGCACCGCCTCGGGGTCCAAGGTCTCGAGCGCCTCGCGGAACAGGTCGCACGTCAGGGCCTCGCCCACCGCGACCGCCCCGTCGCCCGCGCCGGCAACGCTTGCCAGCACACAGAATTCCTCAGGCGCATAACCGATGGCCCCGAGCGCCTTGCGCAGCGCGGCACCATCCGCGCCGGCGGCAAGCTCGCCGCCCGAGCGCTCTGCCTCATCCAAATCGCCTTTGACCAGCACAATCGGCGAGCACGCGTTGCCCGCGATACGCACGCCACGCGCCGCAAGCGACGCGAGCTCCTGCTCGGTGGCCTGGGCGATGGCTTCTTTTTTCTGGCTTTGTGACGTGGGCATGCGCTCTCCAATCGTTTGCGTGCCCACCATTATATAAAAGAGCCGCCCGCGAGTGGTTGCTTTGCGGGCCGCTGGGTATAAGCACGGTCGTACTGAGTTTTACGCGGCCGAGCCGCGTCGCATTATGGAGGTCACCATGGCTGACATTAAGCAGATTACCCCCGAGAACTTCGACGCCGTCGTCAACGATAGCCTGCCCGTATTGGTTGATTTTTGGGCCCCGTGGTGTGGCCCGTGCCGTTCGCTCTCGCCCATCGTCGACGAGGTCGCAAACGAACTGGCCGGTAAGCTTGCCGTGGCCAAGTGCAACGTCGACGACAACCAGGACCTGGCCATGAAGTTTGGCGTCATGAGCATCCCCACGCTGGTCGTCTTTAAGAACGGCGAGGAAGTCGACCGCTCGGTCGGCGCATTGCCCAAGGCAAGGCTTCAGGCACTGCTGGAGAAGCATCTGTAATACGCTTGTTACTTGTCTGCCGTCCATGAGCGGTTTTGCACCGCTCGCCGGAGTGCCGGGCGCAGGGCGCGCGACCACGGATAGTATGGTAGACACAAACAGCCCCCAGTGAACGGGTGCGGGTCAGACGGACTCGCACCCGTTTTCTTATGCGGCGGCGCTCAGGGCGGGCGTAGTAGAATCTGAACCACTGGATTGCCCCGTACAGAAGGAGATTCCCATGCATGACGTTGGAATGAACATGAGCCAGCTTGCCATGAGCGTCAAGCAGGTCGACGACACCATCGAGCTCGCTCACGAGTGGAGCCATCAGCTGCTGCATGCGACCGAGAACTTTGACATGGAGCGCATCGGCGCCAAGCTCGAGGCTGCCATGGCCGCGCTGCACGAGGCGCATGCCGCGCTCGAGGGCTACGAGGACGCCATCGAGGCCGACCACAACTCCGTCGGCTCTGTGAAGCTGGTGTAACGTGGCCGAGCACGAGCACGCGCACGGCTGCGAGCACGCGCACGACTGCGAGCACGCACATGTTCACGGCGCGGGTGCCGAGGCGAGCTGTCGATGCAGTAGCTCCAGCTCCGAGCTGGTCCGCTTTTCGGTCACCGCGCCCGATGACCTGCTTCGTCGCTTTGACGAGCAGATCGCGCGCCGCGGTGACGTGGCCAACCGCTCCGAGGCCGTGCGCGACCTGATTCGTGCCTCGATCGCCAAGGAGCAGATGCGCACGCCCGACGAACAAGTCATCGGTTCGCTCACCATGATTTACGACCATCACACCGGCGACCTGACGCGCCGCCTGGACGAGGTGCAACACGACTACACCGACGAGATCGTCTCGACCATGCACGTGCACCTGGATCACCACAACTGCTTGGAGATTCTGGCGCTCAAGGGTCGCGGCGAGCGCGTCTACGAGCTGGCCGACCGCCTGCTGGGCCTTCGCGGCGTTAAGCACGGCGAGCTCACCTGCGCCGCCACCGGGCAAAGCTTGGGGCTGTAGCGCACCTGCCAAAAAGGGACAGGTTTGTTTTGGCAGGTCTAACGTTTTACCTACCAAAATAAACCTGTCCCTTTTTGGTCGGTTTTGATGAGGGAGAGTCGCATGCGGCATGTGCATATTCACGTGACGGGCATTGTACAGGGCGTTGGCATGCGGCCATTTGTGTATCGCGAGGCCATGGCGCACGGCATCTGCGGCTGGGTGCTCAACGCGGGCGACGGCGTGCATGTCGAGGCGCACGCTTGCGCCGAGGCGCTCGACGGCTTTGTCGCCACGCTGTCGGACCACGCGCCTGCGGCAGCCCGCGTGGAGCGTATTGACGTTGCGGATTTGGAACCCGGCACTTGGGATGCCGCCGACGAGCAGGGCTTTCGCATCGTGGCGTCACAGGATCAGACTGCGCATACGACGCTCATCTCGCCCGATATCGCTACCTGCGACGACTGCCTACGCGAGCTGTTCGACCCCGCCGACCGACGCTATCACTACCCCTTTATCAACTGCACCAACTGTGGGCCGCGCTTTACCATCATCCGGTCGCTGCCCTATGACCGAGCGGCCACGTCCATGGACTGCTTTCCCATGTGTCCTGCGTGTGCCGCGGAGTATGCCGACCCACTTGACCGGCGCCTTCATGCGCAGCCCGATGCCTGTTTTGATTGCGGGCCGCATATTACCTGGCGTGAGGCGGCGCGCGGCATGGAGCTCGGAAACTCGGGGGCGACGCCGGCTGTCGGCGACACGCGCGAGGCCAGCGACGCCATTATCGAGCGCTGTGTTGAATTACTTGCGGCCGGTGGCATTGTTGCCATCAAGGGCCTGGGCGGATTCCATCTGGCTTGCGACGCCGCCAACGAACAGGCGGTGACCGAGCTGCGCCGTCGCAAGCGCCGCAGCAACAAACCGCTTGCTGTTATGGTGCGCGACCTTGGCGGCGCCGAGCGCCTGTGCCATGTCGATGATGCCGAGCGCGACTTGCTGGCCGGCAGCATCCGCCCCATCGTGCTACTGCGCCGGCGTGGTGCTGGCGAGGGAGATTTCTCCGATGCTCTCGAACTCGCACCGTCCGTTGCGCACGATCTGCCCGAACTCGGCGTCATGCTCCCCTATACCCCGCTTCAGCATCTGTTGCTTGCCGCGGCAGAAACCCATGGCATGCACGCACTTGTCATGACCAGCGGAAACCTAAGCGAAGAGCCTATCGAGACCGACGACGATCTTGCTTGGAAGCACCTCGTTGCCATCGGCATCGCCGACGCGCTGCTCGGCAATGACCGCGCGATCCTCTCGCGCTACGACGACTCCGTAGTACGTGTGGTCGACGGTGCCGTTATGCCCGTGCGCCGCGCTCGCGGGTACGCCCCGCAGCCGTTGCCGTTGCCGGCACTCGCCAGCGCCGTGCCTTGCGTACTCGCCTGCGGCCCGCAGCAAAAAGCCACGATTGCACTCACACGCGAGGACTCGGACGGTCCTGCGGCTTGTTTTGTGTCGCAGCATATTGGAGATGTCGAAAACGGCGCGACTTTCGATGCGTGGAACGCCGCGCGTGCGCGCCTGGAAGGCCTTTTTGACCTGGTGCCTGCCGCGCTGGCATGCGACTTGCACCCCAGCTACCTATCGAGCCAATGGGCGCGTGAGCAGGCGCGGGAACAGGACCTGCCACTTATCGAAGTCCAGCACCATCATGCGCACATCGCGAGCGTGATGGCCGAGGCCATCGCCGCGGGTCAGCTTACGCCCGACGCGCGTGTGCTTGGTATCGCTTTTGATGGCACGGGCGCCGGCACCGACGGGACCATTTGGGGCGGCGAATTTCTTGTCGCCGGCCTCGCCGATTTTGAGGGCGCCGCACACCTGCGTGCCTGGGCGCTCCCTGGCGGGGCCGCGTCCGTGCGCGACGCCCGACGCAACGCCTTTGCCCTGCTCAGCGAACTTGGCCTGCTCGAACATCCGGGTGCTGCCCCGCTTTTGGATAGCATTGACGAGCAAACACGTAGCGTGACGAGCACGATGATCGAGCGGAACATCAACAGCCCGCGCACGAGCAGCATGGGCCGTTTGTTTGACGCCGCGGCGGCAATCTTGGGCATCTGCGGTACTGCAACCTACGAGGGTGAACCCGCCATCGAGCTCGAGGCCGCCGCTTGGCGCGCTCTTGACGACGAAAACAGCCATTCCACTGGCAATCAGGCGGGTGTATCCGCATCCGTCTCAACATCGCTGGACAGTTTGTTCAGATACGTATTAACTACAGACCCCCTATCCGACATTTTTGACTCGAATTTGACCAAAAAGGGCTCTCCAGACACCCCGTTTGCGGCAAGCATGCCCGGTGCAGGCCCAAAATCGACCCATTTGGGGTGTTCGCAGACGGCTTTTGCCACCCAGAGCCCATCACAAAAATACGTATCTGAACTAACTGTCCAGGCGGCCTCGGATAGCTCCCTCGTTTTGGACCAAAGACCATTTTTTGAGGCGCTTTTGGAGGGAATTGAGGCCGGCGCGCCGGCCGACAAGCTCGCGCTCGACTTCCATATCGCCATCGCACGTGCATCGGCCCGCATCGCAAGCGAAATCTGCGCCCGCGAAGGCATCGACACCGTCGCGCTCTCGGGCGGCGTGTTCATGAACCGACTTTTGTTTCAGCTCCTCACGCGCGAGCTCAAAGACGCCGGTCTTGCCGTCTTGGTTCCCCACACCGTGCCCGTCAACGATGGCTGCATTGCCTACGGCCAGGCGGCGGTCGCCCGCGCTCGGCTCGCGCAGGTCATACCGCAGTAGGCTGTTTGGCTAGCCCATGCGCCGCCGTCTCACAGGTGTAACGCGTTTGCCCGCAACCCCCGCGAGCGCTACCATCAACTGATGGATAATTAAGCGCCTATCCAGCGCTAAGCGTATAAAAGGGGAACATTATGTGCCTTGCCGTTCCCGGTAAAGTGGTCAAACGCGACGACGACCTTAAGGCGACCGTCGACATGATGGGCATTGAGCGCCCCATTTCGCTGCGCCTCGTGCCGACAGCGCAGGTGGGCGACTATGTTCTCGTACATGCCGGCTTTGGCATTCAGATTGTCGACGAGCAGGAGGCGCAGGATACGCTCGACCTGGTCAACACCATGACCGAACTGGTCGAAGAAGACCAACTGGCCAGCAACCCGGCGGAGGCTTACTAGTGGCGGCCGGACAGCCGGCTCGCTCCGGTATCGACTTTTCGGCATTCCGCGATCCCAAGCTGGCTCGCGAGCTCATCGAGCGCATCCGTGAACTCGTCGGCGACCGCGCCATCAACCTTATGGAAGTCTGCGGCACGCACACCGTGAGCATCGGTCGCTATGGCTTTCGCTCCATTATGCCTGCCCGGCTCAAACTGCTGAGCGGTCCGGGTTGCCCTGTCTGTGTTACCGCCAACCGCGATATCGACCATGCAATCGCGCTCGCCAAGATGGACGGCGCCATCATCACCACCTTTGGCGACATGATGCGCGTGCCCGGGTCGTCTACCTCGCTCGCCGCACAAAAGGCGGCGGGGCGCGACATCCGCATCGTATACTCCCCGCTCGACGCGCTCGATATTGCCGAACACAACCCCGACCGCCCGGTCATCTTTATGGGTGTGGGCTTTGAGACCACGACGCCCACCATCGCCGCCGCTATCCTGGAGGCAGACGCGCGCGGGCTGCAGAACTTCTCGGTCTACTGTGCCCATAAGACCACGCCGCCGGCGCTGCGCGCCATCGCCAACGATCCCGAGACCACTATCGACGGCTTTATCCTGCCGGGACACGTCGCCACCATCACGGGCCTGGCGCCCTTTAGCTTTTTGGTCGACGAGTTCAATACCCCGGGTGTGGTCACGGGATTTGAACCGGTCGATATCCTGCAGGGCATCTGCATGCTGGTCCAGATGGTTGTCGAGAACAGGCCGGCGATCGACAACGCCTACCGCCGTGGCGTCAACGCAGACGGCAACCCCGTGGCGCGCCAGCTGGTCGAGCAGGTGTTTGAGCCATGCGACACCACGTGGCGCGGGCTGGGGCCGATTGCCAACTCGGGCCTTTCCATCCGCCCCGAGTTCTCGCGTTTTGATGCCCGCACTCGCTTTGACGTGCCCGTTGAGACGACGGTCGAGCCGCGCGGATGCCGTTGCGGCGACGTACTGCGTGGGGCCATCACACCGAGCGACTGCCCGTTGTTCGGCCACGCCTGCACGCCCGAGCATCCTGTTGGCCCGTGCATGGTGAGCTCGGAAGGCAGCTGTGCGGCGTACTACCGTTACCAAGGCTAGCCCGAACATCCCCGATTGGAGTTTTCGATATGTCTCGTACTGCCACCGATAGCACTGTCCTGCTGGGCCATGGCTCCGGCGGGCAGATGATGAAACGCATCATCGACGAGGTCTTTCTGGATGCCTTTGGGTCGCCCGAGCTGCTCGAAGGCAACGACGCCGGCGTCGCAGCCCTGCCCGGCAGCGGGCGCATCGCCATGTCGACCGACAGCTTTGTGGTGACGCCGCAGTTCTTCCCCGGTGGCAATATCGGCAGGCTCGCCGTGTGCGGAACCGTCAACGACGTCGCGACCTCGGGCGCCAACGTGCGCTATCTGTCGTGCGGCTTTATCCTCGAAGAGGGCTATCCCATGGATAAGCTGCGCCAGATTGTGCAGACCATGGCCGAGACGGCACGCGAGGCAGGCGTCAAAATCATCACCGGCGATACTAAGGTGGTCGAGCGCGGCGGGGCCGACGGCGTCTACATCAACACCGCTGGTGTGGGCGAGGTTCCCGCGGGCGTGACGCTCAGCGGTGCAAACTGCCAGCCCGGCGATGTCATCCTGGTCTCGGGCACGCTGGGCGACCACGGCATCGCCATCATGAGCCAGCGCGAGGGCCTGGCGTTCTCGAGCAACATCGAGAGCGACGCCGCGCCCCTCAACCACCTGATTGCCGACGTACTGGCCGCCGCTCCCGACACACGCTGCTTCCGCGACCCCACGCGCGGAGGCCTGGCGTCCACGCTCAATGAGTTTGCGCAGGCCAGCGACGTTGCCATGGAAATCGACGAGGACGCCGTGCCCGTGCGCCCCGATGTGCAGGCGGCATGTGAGATGCTCGGCTACGACGTGCTGCAGGTGGCAAACGAGGGCAAAATGGTCGCCGTGGTACCAGCCGAGCAGGCCGACGCGGCGCTAGCAGCCATGCGCGCCGCCCGCTACGGCGAGAACGCCGCCATCATCGGTCGCGTGCTGCCGGTCGCCGAAGGCGCTCGTCCCGCCGTGCGCGTGCACACCGGCTGGGGCTCGACCCGCATCCTCGACATGCTCGTGGGAGAGCAGCTGCCGAGGATTTGCTAGCGGCAAAGACTTGCGGCTGGCGCAGTGCAGCTCGAGGCTGCTACAGATATTCAGATTCCAGACACGCCCGACACGCAAGGCCAGTATCATGGGGTGCGCTTTACAACTCAAACGGCAGGAGCACCCATGGCAGCAGCGTTTTCCCATGTGATTTTTGACCTGGACGGCACCATCCTCAACACGCTCGAGGACCTGGCGGCAGCCGGCAACCATACCTGCGAGATGCACGGCTGGTCTACGTTTGCCGTGGACGAGTACCGCTACAAGGTGGGAAACGGCATGCTCAAGCTGGTCGAGCGCTTTATGCCCGCCGAGTACGCGGGCGACGGCCGCATGTTTGAGCAGACGCTCGCCGAGTTTAGGGCATATTACGGCGAGCACAAGGAGGACCACACCGCCCCCTACGCCGGCACGATCGAGATGCTCGACCGCCTACGCGCCGCGGGCGTTCAGCTTGCTGTGCTTACCAACAAGGATCATATCTCGGCTGCCCCGCTTATCGAGAAGTACTTTGGCCCCGATCGCTTTGCGCTGGTGCAGGGTCGCGTGGACGCGTTTCCGCCCAAGCCCGAGGCACCCGTCACGCTGCATGTGATGGAGGAGCTCGGTGCCAACCCGGCAACCACGCTCTACGTAGGCGATTCGAATGTCGATGTTTTAACCGGGCACAACGCCGGCCTTAAGAGCGCAGGCGTCACCTGGGGCTTCCGCGGCCGAGCAGAGTTGGAGGCCGCCGGCGCCGACTACGTGGTAGACACCCAGGACGAGCTCGCGGCGCTGGTGCTTGGCGAGTAGCAGGGCCGTTGCTCAACGCGGCTGTAGCGATTCTGCCGCGCGGAAAGCGCATCCCGTTTTAGCGCCAGATTCCGGTATGCGCTTTCCGGTTGAGCCTTGTCGGGGAAACGGCATCCCGTTTCAGAGCAATATTCCGGGTCGCGCTTTCCGCAACCCACCCCATCCGGAAACCGCGACCCACTATTCGGCCAAAAACCGGGTCGCATTTTCCCGACCACCCGATGCGACGCCAATGCACCAACCGCGCCCAAAGAGTGTCCCCGACTGCCGGCAGAAAAGGAACGTCCCCAAGTGCCGCCCCAATGACTACCATGGCAACGCCGCAGGTAGAGGACGGACAGCGAGCGACGTCCAGGACGAACAAGTTGGCATGAAAAAGGCGAGGCATTGACCTTCTGGTCATGCCTCGCCTTTTGAATGACAAATTGTCGTCCTGGGCGGCGCGCAGCGTCGAGCCGTTACGCGGTTCGTAGAACCGCGTAACTAGTTAGCTCAGCATCGCATCCATCATCTCGGAGTTGACGGAGTCGTCAGCAGACCACTCGCCGTCGTCGTTGCAGGTGTACTTGAAGATAACCGTGGTCTTCCTGGGCTCGGTGGCCTTGGTCACATCGACCATCACCTCGCCAGCCATCTTGTACAGCTCATCATCGGAAGGCATCGTATCGAGTGCTGCGACCTTCTCCTGATACTGGGTGGAGAAGTCCTCGACGATCTTGTTCATAGACTTGCAGGTGATGGAGACCTCGGCGGTTGCAACGCCCTTGTCCTCGTCGACCGTCACGTCGCCGATCTCGTAATCAAAACCCTCGAGATAGGTCTTGGCATACTCCTTGGGATCGATGCCCAGCTGCTCGAACTCGTCGCCCGAAGCCTCTTCCAGACCAGAGAGGAAATCGTCGCCACCGTTTTTGACCTCATCGAACTGAGTCGTAAGGTCCTCGGTGATGAGTTCTTCGATCGAGGGGCCTCCGCAACCGGAAAGCACGACCACGCATGCAACCAAGACTGCCATGAGGGGCGCAAGCAGCAGCTTCTTTTTCATGTTGTCCTCCCAATAAGCGGCACCGTGCTTCCCAACACGGCGCACGTTGTAATAAGTAAGCTCATACTATCCACTTATGAACACCCCCGACAGCACGAAAGCGCGGTCGGTTCGTTTTAGCGTCCGAACGGTCTGCGAGTCCGCTCAGCGTGCAATAAAGCGCATCGGTACCGTGCAATAAAAAAGGGTGGCCGGACAATCCGACCACCCCAAAACATCCTGTGGATGCCGCGATTTACTTGCGGACAACCTTGACGATAGCATCGCCGGCGGCGACAGCGGAGTCGGCCTCGACGGCAAGCTCGACATCGGCGAACTCGGCGGTGTTGGACACGGCCACGACGACGCAGTCCTTGTAACCGGCAGCGGCGATCTTGGCGCGGTCGATCTTGAGCATGGGCTGGCCGGCCTTCACGACATCGTCAGCCTTGACGAAACCCTCGAAGCCGTCGCCGTTCATGTTGACGGTATCGACGCCAACGTGCACCAGAACCTCGATGCCGCTATCGGACTGCAGGCCCACGGCGTGACCCATGGTGACGGTCACCTTGCCGTCGCAGGGAGCGTAGACCAGATCGTCCTCGGGCCACACGGCGCAGCCCTTGCCCAGGACCTCGCCACCAAAGACGGGATCGGGCACGTCGGCCATCTTGATGACCTTGCCCTTGACGGGCGAGCACAGCACGTCGGCGCCGGCAGAAGCAGAGATGGAGGCCGGAGCAGCGGCAGCCGCGGGCTCAGCCTTCTTCTTGAACATGTCAAACAGACCCATACGTTTTCTCCTCTTGATTAAGCGCAACGTAGTGCGCATGCCTACGGTAATTATAGTGCCAAATGAATGAAAAACTAAGACGGGCGATAGCATCGGCGGCACCTTGTTTCGCCCTCACTCCACAGGGTCGCCCCGCACGCTTAGCCCTCAATAAGACCCAGGTGCACGAAGGCGTTCCAGATGCCGTCGTCGTCGACGTCGGTGGTCACAAAGTCGGCCGCCGCCTTGCACTCGTCACCGCCCGAACCCATGGCCACGCCCATGGCGCACGCCTCGAACATGGGGATGTCGATCTTGGCGTCGCCGAAGGCCACGGTGTCGGCACGGTCGGCGCCCAGGTGCTCGAGCAGCGTGTTGACGGCATGCGCCTTGGTGATGCCGCGCACGCCCATGTCGCCAAAGAGCGCCGTCTCGCCGGCGCCGCCCCAGGTATGACACTCAAGGTCGGGAAACTCCTCGATGCTATCCAGATGATCCTGATAGCTCGACAGGATAAAGCTCACCTTGTTGAGGTCATCACGGTAGAGCGGCGCGCCGTAGACCATGCCATGCATGACGTCGTCGGTCTCGAGCGTATCGGCGCCCTCCACGCCCTTGCGACCCATATAGGCCTGCAGCACCGGACGTGCCGCCTCGCGGAAGTTCTCACTCGCAAACAGGCCGTTGTTGCTCTCGAGATAGAACTCGAGGCCGCGGCCGTGCAGCCAGTCGACGATGTGGCGACACTGGTCGGCGGTGATGAGCTGGTGCATGACCACCTCGCCCGCCGACTCGACATAGGAACCGTTGCCGCCGATCATGCCATCGAAGCCGATGGCCTCGAGCTCAGGCGGCACCTCGGCCTTGCTGCGCCCCGTGCACATATAAGCCAGGTGCCCATTGGCGCGGGCGGCCTGAATGGCCGCCACGCAGGACGCGGGAATGTTGCCCTCATAGTCGGTGATCGTGCCATCGACATCGAGGAACAGTATTTTGCGGGAGGACATAGAGCGGCCCTTTCTGGATTGGGAGGCGAAGCGCGACAGCAGTGATAAGCCCGCAGGTAGAGCAGGCGTCAGCGAGCCGGCTCCAAGTGCCCCAGGTCGCCGCGAAAGAGGAGCGACGCGTACTTCTGTACGCGAGCGACGGTTTGAGTGGCGAGATGGGGTGCTTGGGGCCGGCGCAGCGTCGACCGGTCCGGCGTTCGGTAGAACGCCGGAACCTAAAGGCCGTTGGACTTGATGATCTTCTGGTATGCGAAGAAGCTGTCCTTGCGGCGGCGCTCGTAGGTGCCGGTGCCGTCGTCGTACTTATCGACGTGGATGAAGCCGTAGCGCTTGCGCATCTCGCCGGTGCCGGCGGACACCAGGTCGATGGGGCCCCACCAGGTGTAGGCGATCAGGTCGACGCCATCGGCGACGGCCTCGCCCATGGCCTTGATGTGGCTCTGCAGATAGGCGATGCGGTACGGATCGTGGATGGAGCCGTCCTCCTCGACCTCGTCGTAGGCGCCCATGCCGTTCTCGACCACCATCAGCGGAATCTCGTAGCGAGCGTAAATCTCGTTGAGGGCGATGCGCAGACCCAGCGGGTCGATCTGCCAGCCCCAGTCGGTGGACTCCAGGTAGGGGTTCTTGCCGCCGAAGGTCATGTTGCCCTCGGTCATCTCGTGGTCCTCGTGGGTACCCACGGTACCGGACATGTAGTAGCTAAAGGTGTAGAAGTCGACCTTGCCGTCGGCGATATCCTGCAGGTCGCCGTCCTCCATCGCAAGCTCGACGCCGTTCTCGGCCCAGAAGCGCTTGGCGTAGAACGGGTACTTGCCGCGCACCTGCACGTCGGAGCAGTACCAGTTCATGGAGTTCATCTGCTGCTGCGTGGCGAACACGTCGACCGGATCGCACGTGGCGGCATAGGAGAGAATGAAGCAATCCATGTTGCCCATCTTGAACTGCGGGTAGTGCTCGTGGGCGTAGCGCACGACGCGGCCGCTGGCCACGAACTGATGGTGCAGGGCCTGATAGCGCTGCTGAGCGGTGGTCTTGATGGCGCTTGCCGGACCCTCGAAGCCCTGGATCAGGCCGGTCTCCATCATGGCGCCCATGTCCATGGTGCCGCAGTTAATCTCGTTGAAGGTGAGCCAGAACTTAACCTTGTCCTGGTAGCGGTCAAAGACGGTCTGGCAGTACTTCTCGAAGAAGCCGATGAGCTCGCGGCTCGCCCAGCCGTTGTACTTCTCGACCAGGTGATAGGGCATCTCGTAGTGCGAGAGGGTCACGAGCGGCTCGATGTTGTGAGCGCGCAGGCAGTCGAAAACGCGGTCGTAGAAGGCGAGGCCGGCCTCGTTGGGCTCGGCGTCGTCGCCGTTGGGGAAGATACGGCTCCAGGAGATGGACATGCGGAACATGTTGAAGCCCATCTCGGCGAACAGCGCAATGTCCTCCTCGTAGTGATGGTAGAAATCGATGCCGTCATGGTTGGGATAGAAGCGGTTGGGGTCGATATCGATCGTGATCTGGCGCGGCTCCTTATAGCTGCCGCCCAGGAAGTGGTCGTCGACGGAAGCGCCGCGGCCGTCCACGTTCCAAGCGCCCTCAAACTGGTTGGCGGCGGTGGCGCCACCCCAATAGAAACCCTCGGGGAACTTGATGTTTGCCATGAGCATCTCCTTTGCATCGTGGGTCGATAAGCCGAGTATCGCCCACGCGGGGGACATGCGGGGGCGGGCGCGCCAAACCCGACACTTCTTTTCGCGCCTGCCGCCTGCCGCCACCCCGCCCCTGACACTTCCTGATATCTGCCAAAAAGGGACAGGTTTATTTTGGTCGGTTTTATCTGGGCAAACGCTGACGATAGGCAGCCGGCGTGCAACCATAGCGCTCGGCAAACTTTTTGTAGAAGAAGCTCATGTTGGCATAGCCCGCCTCGCGCGCCGCGGCTTCTGCGGTGACACCGGCGTCGAGAAGTGTTGCCGCGCAAGTCAAGCGGCTCTCCTGCACGAGCTGCATAAACGTGCGGCCTGTCTGCCGCTTGAGCAGCGCGCTTGCGTAGTTGGGACTCAGGTGCAGGTGGCGGGCCAGGTCCTCGAGGGTGCAGTCGCGGGAATGGCGCTCGATGTAGCCCATCGCCGCCGCGACCTGCGCCGATGGCAGCGCGGGTGCGTCCGTTTGCAGCAGGCCGGCTTCGTAGCTTTGCATGAGCTCAACCAGCAGCAGCTCGAACAGCCTCGACACGATCTGGGGGCTCGCCGGCGTGGGCTCCAGACGCTCGCACAGCATCTCCTGCATGTAGCGGCGCACGCGGCGGCTGTTGCCTGTACGGAAATGCACGTGACCTCGGTGGTCGGTTTCGTCCGTGAGGGCGTTGAGCAAAAAGCTCGAGACCGCGCTTGTGGGCGAAAGGCTTTGCTCCAGGCTGCGGCCGAGCATTGGCCGCGAAATGATGACGCTCAGCATAATGTCGTGTTCGCCGAGCTCGCCTACGGCATGCGGGCAGGCGGCGTCGAGCAGGAGCACCTCGTTTTGAGCAAGCGTGAGCGCCGCACCGTTGACGACTTGCGGCGCTCGTCCTCGATAGACATAGCTGATTTCGACATAATCGTGCACGTGTTCCGGCACAGGATTGAAGCGCGAATTGCGTACAATCGATAGGCCCTCGGGCATGCCTTCTTGGTGCAGGATGAGCGTTGGGTTGCCGATTTTACGGATATGCCGACCATCGACATCTGCTTGATTAGTTTGACCGAGTGCATCGCCCCAGTCGTAATGGGCACCCGCGTGATAGGCTCGCTCGCTGTCGGTCAGCTCGAGTAGCAGGTTGTCCAGCCGTGCGATTTCCATTACATCACCATCGTTGATTCGGTCATATTCTGTCGTGATTTTGATATTAGCAGGACGGCACGCTCGGCGTACTCTGGCGTCAATGGGTTTGAAAGGTTGATTTTGGAGGAGCGTATATGGCGGCGTATTTTGAGCAGGTGCTTGGCGGCACTTATGACAACCATGTGCTTCCGTTCTTGTGGCTCAGGGGCGAGGCGCGCGAGACAATCACCGAGTATTTGGAGCAGATTGCCGGCGCGGACATCCGCGAGGTCTGCCTTGAGTCGCGCACGCATCCCGATTTTTGCCGAGACGGCTGGTGGTCCGATCTGCGGTTTATTGTCGACGAGTGCAAGCGCCTGGGGCTGAAGATCTGGCTGCTCGACGATGCGCACTTCCCCACAGGCTATGCCAACGGCGCGCTTGAGGGCGAGGGCGTCGATCCCGCGCTCAAGAAGACTGTGCTCAAGCATCGCACGATAACGATCGTTGGCCCCCAACCGTCCACGACCATCAAGCTCGGCAATCTCATGGATCCCACGGAGCGTTATGTGGGCGCAGCGGCTTTTGATGCCGCCGGTGCGCCGCTCGATCTTGCGCTTGCTGTTGAGCATGCCGACGATGGCACACCCGCCCGCCTGCGTTTTGACGCTCCCGCCGGCGTCACCACGATCGAGCTGTACGTCACCAGCCAAAAGACCGGTTTTCGCGACGAGTACATCAACATGGTCGACGCCGCCTCGTGCCGCGTGCTGATCGATGCCGTCTACGAGCCCACGTTTGAGCATCTGGGCGACGAGTTCGGCAAGACCATCCTGGGCTTCTTTACCGACGAGCCCGGCTTTATGAACGAGAAGGGAAACACGCTCGACGATGCTTCTACCAGCAGCTTTATCGGGCGAGGCGACCTAGCGCTGCCGTGGTCGGACGAACTTGCCCGCCGCCTGCACGATGCGCTTGGCGAGGGCTGGCCCACCAAACTGCACGGCCTTTGGACACGCGAGGCAGACGGCGCCCAGGTTCGCCACGCCTATATGGACTTTGCCACGCAGCTCTACCGCGCGTGCTTTGACGAGCAGATCGGCGACTGGTGTCGCGCGCACGGCGTCATGCACATTGGCCACGTGATCGAGGACAAGAGTTGCCACACGCGCCTGGGTCAGGGCGCCGGACATTACTTCCGCGCGGTCGCGGGGCAGGACATGGCGGGCATCGATGTTGTCATCAATCAGCTCGTCCCCGGCGTCGACCGTGGGCACTACAGCTATTTCCACGGCGCGTGGAACATGGAGTTCTTTACGTACGCGCTTGCCAAGCTGGGCTCTTCGGCCGCGCGCCTCGACCCCAAAAAGCAGGGGCGTTGCATGGCCGAGGTCTTTGGCGCCTTTGGCTGGCACGAGGGCCTGCGCGAGATGAAATGGATTGCCGACCATATGCTCGTCCGCGGTATTAACTGGTTTACGCCACACGCGTTTAGTATGGCGCCCTTCCCCGATTGGGACTGCCCACCGCATTTTTACGCGCACGGCAACAACCCGCAATGGCCGCACTTTGGCCAGCTCATGCGCTATATGAATCGCACGGCAACGCTCCTTTCGGGAGGCAACGCCGCACGCCCCGTCGCCATTCTGTACCATGCCGACGCCGAATGGGCCGGCAACGCCATGCCCGTCGAGTGCGTGGCGGCCGAACTCACGCGCGCGCAGATCGACTTTGATTTTGTGCCGGCCGAGGCTTTTGAGGATGAGGGCCGTTACGAGGTTTCGATTGCCGATGGGACACTTACCGTAAACGGCTGTCGCTACCAGGCGTTTGTTATGCCAAGAGCTTCATTTATTGGCTCGGCTACGGCGCAGGCCGCAAGGCGCATGATGGATGCGGGAGTTATGGTCCTCGCCGTCGACGAGGTGCCGAGCGCGCTTTACGACGCCGATGGCGTGGCTGAACTGGGTGAACTTGCAGCGACTCCGCTTGCCGATATGGCGGGCGTGCTGGCGAGCGTTGGGCTGCAGACGGTTGTCACCGACACGCCCCAGCCCTGGTTGCGCGCGCTTCGCTACGAGCACGCCGGCGAGACCTACGTCATGCTGGTCAACGAACACCCGCACGAGCGCATCGACTGCACAGTTAAACTCGCGCAGGGCGAGCGACTTTGCGGCACGCGCCTCGACCTGTTGAACGGCACCGATCCCGTTGCGTTTGACGGAACGCTTGAGCTCGCACCCTTCGAGAGCTGCTTCGTTGCCTTGGAGACGGACGGCGAGCTTGAGTCCAGGGACGGCGCGGACATGGGCTCGAGCGATGCGCTCGCCCTCGACATCAACTGCCCTTGGACCGTCGCCCTCTCCCCTGCCGGCGGCGGAACCTTTGGCGCCCCGCAGGAACTCGAGCACTTGTGCGATCTCACGGCCGAGCGATTCCCCAATGCATGCGGGACGTTCCGCTATCGCACGTTGTTCGAGCTGGCGAACGTCCTTGCCGATGCCACAATCGACCTGGGAGATGTCTACGAAGTCGCGACACTTACGCTCGACGGACACCCGCTCGGCACACGCATCTGTCCGCCCTATCGCTTTGCCATCGATCCTCTTGCTGCCGGCACGCACGAACTCACCGTCGACGTCATCAACACGCTCGATCATGCGATTCCCGATATCTTCGACCTCACCGAACCCGTCGCCCCGAGCGGCATCCTCGGTCCCGTTACCCTTTGCGGGCAAAACCTGCCAAAATAAACCTGTCCCTTTTTGGCAGGTTTGTTGAGTGTGGGAGTTCGCATGGATATCAAACGCAAGATTTCCGAGGCACAGGGCCTTACCCCTACCGAGCAACAACTCGGCATCTCGGCCCTTGCCATGGGCGAGGAAATCCGCGGACTGTCCATTAAGGAGTTTGCTGCCCGCACCAACGTTTCGGTCGCGAGCGTGCACCGCTTTTGCAAAAAGCTCGGCCTCGAGGGCTTTAAGGACCTCAAGGTCGAGCTCATCCGCCTGGCGACCGAGGCGGGCAACCGCCGCGACGTGGATATCAACTTTCCCTTCGATGCCACATCCACGCCTGCACAGGTTATGGAACGCATGGAAGGGCTCTACCAGACCACGCTGGCCGAGACACAGGAGATGCTCGACCCCATGCAGCTCGACCACGCCGCCAAACTAATCGTGAAGGCACGGCAGGTCGACATCTACACCGGCTCGCACAACCTCTATCCAGCAGGGATGTTCCGCGACCGCCTGCTCTCGTCCGGCAAGAGCGCCACATGCTACAGCAGCGGCGAGGCCCAGGTGCGCACAGCGCTCGCCTCGGGTTCCGGCCATGCGGCCATCGTCATCTCCTACAGCGGCCTTGCGCCCAACCTCAAGGAAATCTTGCCGATCCTCAGCAGCCAACATGTCCCGGCCATCGTCATCGGCACGCCCTACTGCGCGCGCCTGCACCCTGGCTTTGCCGCCTACCTCACGGTGAGCGATCACGAGAGCATGACGCACCGCATCACGCAGTTCGCCAGCCACATCGCCGTGCAATACGTGCTCGATTCGCTCTATAGCAGCTACTTTGCCAAAGATTACGTCCGCTGCTCCGAGTTCCTAGAGCGCTCGTTTCCCTACACCCGCCTCCCCGGGCTCAAGTAGCGACGAGCGTGGATTTTCGGACACTAACCTAACGAGCGTGGATAATCTCCCACTTTGAGCCCACACATAGGCAAAAACGGGAGATTATCCACGCTCGTTTTGGACGGCACGTTTTTCCGGCGCCCCTGTAGCTCCTGTAAGCACGACTTCTCGTCATTAGATTACTCATTCCAATTCTAATAACTATTTACGCCTTAAACTCGTTATTAGAATTGATATGATAAGCCTAATAACGAGTTTCCGGCACTAAAGATATGGAGGGCGCGATGCAAATTGAGGAGAACGGGCAGGGGACGCTCCGCAATAATCTATCGGGAAAACTGGCGTACTATTCGTTTTTGCCGACGCCCTTGCAATCTTTGAGACAGCTGAACCTCACCGAGAAAACCTATCGCACGCTTTCCGCATGCTCGCGAAAACTCGGAGAGCTCGAAGGCATGCTTTACTTTGTTCCCAATGCCGACATGTATCTGACAATGTACGTTCGCAAAGAAGCCCTCCTCTCTTCGCAAATTGAAGGAACCCAGTGCACGTTTGACGACCTGCTTAGTCCATCACAACCCCAACTCCATCATAAAGATGTCGCAGATGTCGTGAATTACGTTCGCGCCGTCGACCGAGGCGTAGAGCTGCTCAAAGACATGCCCTTGTGCACGAGACTTCTTAGGCAAGTTCATGCGGTCCTGCTGGACGGAGTGCGCGGAACGGAGAAAAATCCTGGCGAGCTTCGCTCCTCCCAAAACTGGATTGGCCCCTCAGGTTGCACCATTGCAAACGCATCGTTCGTCCCCCCAAATGTCGAAGATTTGAGCGATACGCTCCAGGATCTCGAACGGTTTATCAATGAGCCTCAAGTCGAAATGGACCCGATCGTGCGGGCGGCACTCGTCCATTACCAATTTGAAACTGCCCATCCATTTCTTGACGGAAACGGGCGCTTAGGCAGGCTTCTCATTACACTTATGCTCATCAATGATGGTGTTCTTCATTCCTGCTTGTTCTATCCATCGTTCCAGTTCAAGAAAAATCGAAGCGAGTACTACCGACAACTCACATCCGTAAGAGAACGAGGCACTTTCGAGGAATGGATAGAATTTTTCTGCGCCAGTCTTCTCGAGAGTGCGAAGGACTCGGTAGGGTCTTTAAAAAGTCTTGTTGACCTCCACAACCGTTCGACGTCAGTCATTACCGAAAAACTTGGAAAAGCTGTCGCAAATGGGCAAAGACTGCTGAGCCTTCTTGAAGAGCATCCTATCGTCGACACCGCATTCATCGCGGCCCAACTCGATATCGGCAGGAGTACCGCAAGTTCACTCGTCAAATCATTTGAAGAATTGAACATCCTTTGTCCGCTCGATGAATCAAAACAGAGATATCGACAGTACGGATATGAAGAGTATCTTTCGATTCTTAGGGAAGACGCTGATCCGATTAGGTAGCATCGCAGCCCGGGCAAATTATAACGAGCGTAGACGATCTCCCGCTTTGAGTCCACACACAGGACAAAACCGGGAGATTATCCACGCTCATTTCCGAGTAGTCGTTGGGGACGTTCTTAAACGACTAGTCAAACAAGAACGTCCCCAATGACCACTCTGGCAACGCCGATGTTTTGGTACCGACAGCGAAAACCCGCCAGAGCGAGCAATCTGCCTTTCAACTTCGGCGGCATTGACCTTCTGGTCATGCCGCCGAAGTTGAAAGGCAGATTGCCGCTCTGGCGGGCTTGCAGCGTCAAGCCGTTACGCGGTTTGGTAAAACCGCGTAACTAACGGGCTCCGTACTGCTCGTAGTAGGCGTCGATGGCGGTCTTGAGCTCGTCGTCGATGACAACCTTGCCGTCGATCTCGTGGTTGTAGAGGGTCTCGACGACCTCGGCCATGGAGACGATGCTCGCGACGGGGAAACCGTACTTGGCCTCGATCTCCTTCTGCGCGGTGGTCACGCCGCCCTTGCCGACCTCCATGCGGTTGAGGGACACGATGAGGCCCTTGATCTCGACATCGGCGGCAGCCTTGACCTTAGGATAGGTCTCGTCGATGGACTTACCGCTGGTGGTGACGTCCTCGACCATGATCACACGGTCGCCGTCCTGGGGCTCGTAGCCCAGCAGGTTGCCCTTGTCGGCACCGTGGTCCTTGGCCTCCTTGCGGTCGCAGCAGTACTTGACCTCCTTGCCGTACAGCTCGTGGTAGGCAATCGCGGTCACGACGGCCAGCGGAATGCCCTTGTAGGCCGGCCCAAACAGCACGTCAAAGTCGTCGCCAAAGTTATCGTGAATGGCCTGGGCGTAGTACTCGCCCAGCTTCTTGAGCTGATAGCCCGTCACGTAAGCGCCGGCGTTCATAAAGAACGGGGACTGACGGCCGCTCTTGAGCGTAAAGCTGCCGAACTTAAGAACGTCGGACTCGACCATAAACTTGATGAACTCTTGCTTGTAAGCCTCCATGCGGGCTCCTCTCGTAATCGCGTACGTGCCCTCCAGTTTAGCGCAGGCAGGGCGCGATGCGGGCGCGCTTTGTCGAGTCTGCAACCGGCAAAACCACCACAAAGGTGCCTGTCCCCTTCGTGGTGGTTTTGGGGCGTTACGAGGCGTTGGTCAGGCGGCTCCAGAGCTCGTCGATATCGATCTGGTCGCCGCCGCTCAGATAGCCGGTGCGAATAAAAGACTCATTGTAGATATAGATGTCATGAGCGCTATCGCCATCGTCTTCGGTGTCGTCGGCCATAATCACGTAACGGTGGCCGTCAAGCGCTTTGACCAGCCAATACTGGGTATCATCGATCGTGCATTTCTCCTGCACCATCGCTGCATCGCCAATCGCGCCGATGAGCGCCCGCTCGCCCTTCGTATAGCCGCCCACCGAGAGTAGAATCGCGACGTTTTCGTCTCCGCCGCCCGGTTCAAGCTCCTCGTACTCGGACTCCGAAAGCGGTATCGCGCTGTTCGCAAGTTCGTCCACATCGTCCGAAACCTTGGAAAAGGTAAAAGCGAAAAATCCCGCGTCATCGACGGCGCCGTAGCCCACGTTCTCGCCTTGCCACTCATAATTTTGATGCTTGAGCAGGCGCACCAGATCGGCACCACCCAGGTTGATTGCGGCATAGACCGTCACGTTGGCATTGTCGTCCACGCAGGCGGCGTCTGCCGTGCTCGCCGCCTTGGCGCCACCTGTGCCGCCCGTTGTGCCCGAGCAGCCAGCCAGCGCGCATGCCGCCGCGCCCGCGCCCGCAACAAAGGCCGCACGGCTCATCGTCATCTCGTTCATCATGTTCGTCCCTCGCTATGCTATTGGCCGCATCGCACTTAGCCGAGCGCGCGTCCGGTCTTTTCCTGCCAAAATTCGTCAATCGTGGGGGCACCGCCGCCCTGGGTAAACGTACCGGTCTTGATAGCCTCCTCGGTAATGAGGTCCAGGCGATAGTCGCCGTTTTCCATCGGGCTCACCATGGCAACGTGACGCGCCATGTTGGAACCGTAAACGCACGCGATCCACGAGCCCGAGGTGATCTGTGCCCGATCCTCGACCGGCACCGAAAAGCCTGCGATAACATCCTCGCAGCTCGAATAGCCCGCAAGTTGCAGCGTAAACATCACGGTGCTCCCGGTTCCGCCCTTGTCGAGCTTTCCGATTTCGTCCTCGCCGAGCCATTCGGTCGCACCGTCCTTGCTGATATTGCAGACGCTGAGCACACGACCGGCCTCGTTCTCGTACATCTCGAGCGCATCTTGCCAGGTATAGCCCTGTTGCGACGCAAACTCCTGCAACTGCCAGCCCTTAAGCTCGAGCAACGCCGCGATGCTGATGTTGCGGTGCGAATCCCAGCAGTCGTCCGACCACGTATCGAACGCATCCGTCGAGCTGCCGTCCGTATCCGCGCCGCCGCCCGCATCGCCGAAATCGCCCGATGACGAGCCCGCGTCCATCTTGTCCTTCACCGGGCGATCATCGTTAAAGCCCGTCGCATCCTGCGTCCGCTGTCCACCGCACCCCACAAGCGTCAGCAACGCCGTTCCCGTCGCCGCGACAAACGCCGTGCGCGAAATAACCGTCTCCCTCATCGTTGTTCCTTTCCCGTTCTTTATCACGGTGCCGAGCAATGCACTCGGCACCGATTCACCCATAGCCTGCTCACGCTATTGACGGGGCAGTTCCGTCCAGCCAAAACCAGGCTCAAAGCCATCGCGCGTGCCGATTACATCGCCCGAGCCGTTCACCCAAGCCTGGTCTGCCATCACCGAAACCTCGACATCGGTGCCGTCGGGCCTGGTGTAATGGTTGACTCCGCGAATGGCATCGGAATACGAGGCCGCGCCCGTTCCCACACCTGCGCTAGAAAAATTGGCCGCGCTGGCGGCCATGTTCGCGGCGTGCTGACGATCGCTGCGGTCGAACCATGCCTGCTGGTAGCTGTCGAACGCCGCCTGCTGCGAGGCGTGCATCTGCTGCCAGGCTGCAAACTGCTGTTGCTGCTGGGCGATATTCATCTGTGTGCGTTGGCGCTGCTCGAGCACCATCTGCTGCTTTTGAGCGCATGCCTCGCGCGCAATCTCCGGGTTGAGCCGCAAGGTCGACGCCATTGAGGCGAGCGCCGTAGAGGCCGCCTCGTCCAGACGGCCCTCTGGCGCAACCAGGCAGAAGCTGTCCCTGATACGCCACTGCAGCAGGTCGGCCGCTCCCAGCTTGAAGGGAACCTCGTCCGGGCAATCGCCCTGATCCGAGGCCTGCTCCTGCGCGACACCCTGCCCCGCCGCTGCCGTCGCCTGACGCTCGCGCAGGCGCTTGCCCAAAACGCCGCCGATGAGCCCGCTCGAAAGGCCTGCGCCCAGCAGCGCCTCGGCCCCTGCGGCAATGCCTTTACCCATAGAGCCCGCGACTCCGCCGATCGAGGCCACATAGCCCTCGACTTTGGCAGCCACCGCAAGCTCGGTGGGCACTGGGGCGCCCGCGAGCCGATATCTACGCATGCGGCACTCATAGATCACATCGCTCGGTTCCATCGAAAAGCCCTGAATCGCAAAGTCGTTTGCCGCCTCGCGCTTTACGCGGGCACGCTCGTGCTCGATATCGACTGCCGCGCTCGATGGATAGGGCTGCTCAGCCGTAACCTCCGCCCGTGCGCCCAATTGCGTCGCGCAGGCTTGAGCCAGCTCGTCGCACGCCGCCTCCACATGCAGAAACGCCTTGCGCTCGGTTTGCGTGGGGATACGCTTGGCAACGGCGCCCGCGTCCACGTAGCAGAGCTCGGAGCGATACATGATGCGTTCGCCCGTCGGGCCCGCCGCCGTCACGCCAACTGAAATCGGGCAGTCGAAGCTACTGCTGCGCTCAAGATGTGCCTCTTCAATACGCCAACCCCGCGGCAGCGCCACTTGCGCGAGCGCTTGGCCGCCAGAGGCATCGCATGCGGTATGGAGCTCAAGGTCGCCGACGTGGGGAGCATCCGCTGCGGCCACGTCGCGGACCGGCGACGCGGCGTCGGCATCCTGCATCGGCACATCGACCGGCGCGTTCACGCTCGGCTCATAACCTTCGCCCGCGCCATCATCGGCAGCTGCCCCATTTGCGGGTTCCGCGACACCCGGATCGTCCTCAACGTTCTCAAGCCGAACACCGCAGCCCGGGCAAAATCGCACCGGCACGCCGGCGACCCGCGGCAGTTGCATCCCGCACGCCGGGCAGAATCTCAAGTCACTCATCCCGTACACCCCTCATTTCATTGGCTGTTCTTGATGGCGGCAAGCTGTCGCCACAGTTCATCGGCACCGTCAAGGCGATATGCCGTCTTGTCGAGCACGATATTCCCGCCCTCGAACTCCACCGATTGCTCCGAACCATCTGCATAGACAAAGACGAGCGTGCGGCCGGCGTCGCTCATCCGCTCATCCACCGCACCTCCCACGGTGCAATCGTCGAGCGCGGCAAAAGTCGATGCGACCAGCTCGGCATCGTCGATCTCATAGACCGTCCGCGTCTCGCCGTTCTCGATAAGCTTGACCGCCACCGGATCGGCAGCACGATCATTCAGCGACGCTTGCGCGGCGTTCTTTCCCTGGTCGGCACGGACACCAAAGCCGTATGCCCGCACAAGCGTCACCGCTGCGGCAACAACCACCACGGCGATAAGCGCGCCGGCAATTTTATTAGACGTGCAACCACGAGACACCATAGGCCCACCCCTTCCGTTCTGCTCCGCTCAACATCACATTCATATGCCTTTGAGCGCCAAAACGGCAGGTGACAAATGTCTCATATTCATATTTTTGCAGGTAAAAAAACCACCACAAAGGTGCCTGTCCCCTTTGTGGTGGTTAGCTAGTCTTGGGGTGTCCAGGACCAGAAGAAATTGATGAGGGCCACGCGCGAGGCGGC
>Ga0129310_1001083_pt1 | contig 26019 bp, 23 predicted proteins | sample Go1ome_2_FD_94433 | JGI IMG/M metagenome (GOLD analysis project Ga0129310, IMG submission 94433) | Western lowland gorrila individual fecal microbial communities from Wisconsin, USA - Go1022A metagenome | ecosystem: Host-associated > Mammals > Digestive system > Large intestine > Fecal | place... | reverse complement strand
CCTCGCAAACCATTGATTTTATTGACTTTATTATACCAAATAAGAGCATTATCATCCATAACTATATTCAGTTGTCAAAGTACATTTGGGTGTTAATCAGATACTTTTGACACCCACATCTAAGTAATAAATTAATTAAGTAGAGATACGAGGAGGAGGCATATGAGAAGAGTAATATGGATTGTTCTTGATAGTGTTGGTATGGGAGAAGCGCCTGATGCTGCTGACTTTGATGACATTGGCTGCAACACGATCGGTCATATAATGGAAAAGTATCCAGATCTAAAGATACCTAATCTTAGAAGTATAGGTTATGGAAATATAGATGGAATGCAGGGCGTTATGCCAGTAGCCGCTCCAATGGGGGCTTACGGAAGAATGCAGGAAATGTCAGCGGGCAAGGATACAACTATCGGACATTGGGAGATGGTTGGAATATATACTCCCGAGAGATTTCCTACTTATCCAGATGGATTTCCACAGGAGATCATCGATGAGTTTATCCAGAAGGCTGGAATCCCTGGAATACTTTATAATGCGGTGGCTTCAGGAACTACGATCATAAATGAATATGGTGACGAAATGAAAGCTACAGGAAAACCGATTATCTATACATCGGCTGACAGCGTGTTCCAGATAGCTTGTGATGAAAGTGTATATCCCCCTGAAAAGCTCTACGAAATGTGTAGAGTTGCCAGAGAGATATTAACAGGTAAGCATAATGTGGCTAGAGTTATAGCGAGACCTTATATTGAGGAAGATGGCAAATATGTTAGAACCTCTAATCGCCGTGACTTTTCAAGAAAACCTGATGAGAAGAATCTACTTACTATGATTAAAAATGCAGGTAAGTCTGTATATGCTGTTGGTAAGATTGAAGATATCTTCGCAGGTGTTGGAATCACAGAAGCTATACATACCAAGGATAATGAGGATGGTATGGATAAGACTATAGAAGCTCTGGATATAGTAGAGGAAGGTCTTATATTTACGAACCTGGTTGAGTTTGATTCCACTTGGGGACATAGAAGAGATGTAGAGGGCTATGCCCGAGGTCTCGAGAACTTCGATAAGAGACTTGGAGAATTGATGAATAAGATTGGAAGCTTTAGGGGCGAAGAGTCTGATGATATCATAGTCATTACAGCAGACCATGGATGTGATCCTACATTTAAGGGAACTGATCATACGAGAGAATATGTACCTTTACTGGTATATGGAAAAAGTATTAAGGCTGGTACGAATCTAGGTACAACTCGCACATTTGCAGATAGTGGTGAGATAGTTAGAGAGTTTCTTGGAATTCCGGGAAAGCTTGAATATGCACAGTCCGATATATTGAAGTTGTAATGAAACAGAAGAGAACTTAACTAACACTAATATTACATCTGAAGAAAAAATTGGTGAGGTTAGTTTGTAATGACTGAGAATGTAACAGGGGATTTAACAGAGAACTTAACGGAGAATGACAAGTTTCAAAATACGTATTCTAATCATTTTGGACTACGTATTCTTTCTGTACTTGTATGTTTATTTAGTCTGATCTATTTCCCAAAGGACGGAAATAAGCTCTTTATTTCTTATTATGATTATATAATGTGGCGAGATATCTTCTGGAAGAAGGATGGTTTCTGGAAGCAGATGCTTGTCTTTATGGTCATGTCGTACGGAGTGGCAATGGCTGTGTTAATTATAAATGCTGTTCTTGTAAAAATAGAAAGGCGTGAAGGTGCATTTGCAGATATAGCCATATATGGATATCTTACTTTGCTAAATCCTATATATGTAATAGTTTCCATGATTGGAAGTAAATCTAGCGAATTTTCTAGAGATAAAGTTATTTTGATCTTAATTCTGCCTTTTCTCTTTTTTCTGGTGATGTTCATTTACCATATAAGACTGTATAGAAAAAATATACAGGGCTTTTATGATGTGAAGGATAATCGTCTAAAGGGCGTCTTCTTTTCTATAACAGCAGTTGTTCTGGTACTGGCACTGATTTTACTACCAGTGAAAAATGTTATATCTGCCTTAAAGATGTCGAAGGATTATAGCAGTAACTATGGCCTTTATGTGGCGAATCCTGGAGAAATCGAGGGAATTGATGAGGATACTATAGGAAACAAAAAGAATGATAGTTTCATATGGGATGATAAGCTTCATATAGTTTGTAACGATATAATCTATGTAGTTGATGAAAAGGGAGAACTGGTTGAGAGATATAATCCGGGAGTATCTATAGATAGTTTCGCTCTTTATTCAAATGGTACGGAGTCTGTTCTCTATATAGGTGAAGTAGAAAATGATGATAAGTTAATGAAATATGGCTTTAATATATATAGCCTTAATCTAAGTACTGAAGAGATTATTCCTGTATATTCAGAAAAATGTACTAAGAACACTGAGTGGATAAATATGTTCGAAGTAAAAGACGACTATCTATATTATATGCTCAATACAAAACCTAAGAAGGACGAAACAGAATCACATCTCACTATATACCGCTTTAGGATTCCTGAGAGTGCTGGAGAACAATTTGCAGATAAGGAAATGTTTGTGTCAGATATTGGTCTTTCTTCATCGGTAGCCTCTCTATTTCTATATAATTATGATCTGAGAGTATTACAAAACCACACATTTCAGCTATATAAGGGGGCTATATATTATAACGAGCGAGAGAAGGATCTATCAGGTTATAAGTTATGCCGAAAAGATTTTAGTGGTAAAAAAGTTAAGGATGGGGGCCAAGAACTTACTGAAAATGTCAGTAATGTAAATATCTATAAAGATAAAATATATTTTTCAGTCGATGATGAAATAAACAAACATAGTGCAATATGCTGTATGAATCTCGATGGCTCAGATTTACAGGTTTTAGTAGATAATAAAGAGGAATATGTTGTTATTGATACGCTATGTGTATCGGATGATTATATAGTCTATAAATATATCGATTACACAAGTGAGTGGAAAGTAATAAAGAGAAATTAAGATCTATGCTGAAAAGAAAATTTTTGAGAATAGAAGGGTAGATTATGAATCAGATTCTTGTTGTAGAGGATAATGAAGATTATCAGGAGCTTTTGGTTAATTTTCTTTCAAATGCCGGTTTTGCAGTTACAACGGCAAATGATGGACTGGAGGCTTTTGATAGTATGGAGGAAAGGGAGTTCGACCTTATAATCCTTGATATAATGCTTCCTAAGATAGATGGATTTACACTTTGTGAACTAATCAGAAAGAAGACGGATGTTCCAATCATTATGCTGACGGCTAAGTTCAGTGAAGAAGATCAGCTGAAGGGATACAGTCTGAAGGTGGATGAATACATTTCCAAGACCACATCCATGCCACTTATTGTAAGTAAGGTTGAGGCTGTTCTCAGGAGAAGTGGAAAGGATATGGGGGAGGAGACACTTTCCTATAAAGATATAGTTCTGGATGTAAATACACATACTGTTAAGGTTAATGGCCAGGATACGGAGTTTACTCTGAAGGAATTCGATATACTTTTCGAACTGATGAAAGCAGGCGGCGGAGTTGTAACCAGAAAGTCACTTCTTTCAAAGCTTTGGGATTATGAATATTATGAGGATACAAGGATAGTTGATACTCATATAAAGAATATAAGAAAGAAACTGGGAGAGAGTGACTGCATTGATACTGTTAGAGGAATAGGATATAAGCTGAGTTAATTATGAAGAATATGACCATAAAATTATTTTACACATTTATGTTCTTATCTCTTTTCATTATGGGAACTGTCTATCTGACACTATTTTTAGTTACACCATATTCCAGTGTGAAGAAGAATCGTGAGTATATAGAGATAGAGTCTCAGACACTAGCTGATAAATGTATGAATCTCTCAAAGGCTGAAGCGGAAAGACTTATACATGGATTTGCCAGCAGGACAGGGACATATACAGAACTTCTGGAAGCTGAGAACTATCTTGAGCGAGAGGATTCCATGATAGAGGAATCATATCCACTTCACTTCAGTGATCATCAGCAGGAGTATATGCTATGTATTACAGGGAGCGACGACAGAGTTCAGTCCTTCCAGCAAAATATTATAAAAAGCATTCCTACAGTGCTTATAATAGCGCTGATTCTTTCCATTATAGGTTCCCGTATTTTCTCATACTATATGAAGAAGCCAATAGTCCGAATGAGCAGGATAGCTGAGAGGATGGCGGAGCAGGATTTTGACTGGTACTGTCCTGATGAAAGAGATGATGAGATAGGTCGACTGGCAAAGAGTCTGAATAAACTTTCAGATGAATTGAGTGCAGCTCTCGGAAAGCTCAGTGATAAGAATCTATATCTGAAAAATGAGATAGCCATAGAAAAAGAGCGTGAAAGAAGAAGGATGCTTTTCTTTTCAGGAGTATCCCATGAACTGAAAACTCCAATCTCGGTTGTTATCGGGCAGATAGAAGGCATGCGTTCTGGTATAGGGGTTTATAAGGATAGGGATAAGTATCTTGAAAAATGCAGTAATACGCTGAATGAGCTTGTAAGCTTCATAAATGAGATACTTCTTGTGTCCCACATAGATATGGGAGATATGGATGCTCAGGAGATAGTGAAGATAGACAGCGTACTCGATGAAGAGATTGCATTTTATGATGGACTTATCACGGAGAAGAATATAGAACTGGAATATGAAGTGCCGGATAATGTGGACTTTAGAGGTAATGAACAGCTTCTAAAAAAGGCACTTGGAAATATACTTGGAAATGCATTTAAGTATACTCCAGAAGGTGGTAAGGTTTCAGTTCGGCTTGAAAGTCAGAAGGAAGCTGAGAATAAATCGGGCAAAGTAAACCTGACGATTACCAATTCTCCAGCTCATATAGATGAACAACATTTGCCTCATCTTTTTGAAGCATTTTATAGAGCAGACACCAGTAATAAGGACGGCAGTGGGCTGGGACTTTATATAACTGGAATGGTTCTGGAAATGTTCGGAGCGGAGTATAAGATTGAGAATACAGAGGATGGAGTAAAGTTTAAGGTGGAGCAGTGAATACTTATTCACGGTAACGAGAGAACCCACTCTTAAGTCCGCATCTTCACGTAATCTCCACATTTCCCACAGACACACTACAACTTAAAAGTGATAAAAATTATGGTAGAGCAGGTGCGGTGTTTAACAGGACTGCACCTTGGCTCTATCATTTTTATTTCGAGGAGATTAATATTATGAAATACCAACTGATACAGATGCGGAGGTTAAAGAATGCAAATAGATATTAATAATGTGACGATGATTTATCCCTCTGGTAAGAAGGCCTTATCAGATGTAAGTTTCACCGTTCAGAGTCCGGACTTTGTGGGTATTCTCGGACCAAATGGTGCGGGTAAATCAACGCTTATGAAACTTATGACTGCCGGTCTTAAACAGACTAAGGGAGAAATCCTAGTTGATGACAAGAAGCTTCTGGATCAGGAAAATGATTTTAAAAGAAGGCTTGGTTATCTGCCTCAGAACTTTGGACTTTTTGAAGAGCTGACGGTTTGGCAGTTCCTGGATTATATGGCAGCTCTAAAGAATATCAAGAAGAAGGACGAGATAGAATGGGCTCTGGAGAATACAGGACTTAAGGATAAGAGGAAGATTCGAATAGGAAGCCTTTCGGGTGGTCAGAAGCAGCGCGTAGGTATAGCCCAGGCAATTATGGGACAGCCTGAGATTATGATACTGGATGAACCTACCGTTGGGCTGGATCCTGAAGAGAGAGTAAGGTTTAGAAATGCATTTTCGGAAATGTCCAGTAACAGAATAGTATTTCTATCAACTCATATAGTGGATGATGTTCAGGCTGTATGTAACAGAGTTCTGGTTATATATGGCGGAAAGCTTCTGTATGATGGTGCGCCTGCAGACCTTATAGAAGAGACTATGAATCATGTAGGTTCTTATGTTCGTAAGATAGATGATGTAATTCCAAAGGACTGTGAGATAGTTTCAAAGGTTAATACAAGAAATGGAGTGCTTACCAGAATAGTTGGTGAAAGCCTTCCTGATTATGTGGAAAGATGCGAGCCAACACTAGAGGACGCTTATCTTTATTGTATAAAAACAGGTGTTGCCGAGTGGTAGTAACACAGGTGTTGCCGAGTGGTGGTAACACTGATAGAAAACAAACTGACGAGGTTAGTTATAATGCAAACGATAAAACTTATAAAGGTTGAGCTTAGACGCCTTCTGATGAGTAGGAAAACATACATATTAATGGCGATAAATATTTTAATCATTGGAATGGGGTATATTGAATACACTCGGGAGATTTGTAGTTATTTATTTTTAGATAGTGGAGCTTCAACTGTTGATAATGTAATAGTTCCTTATGCATTTGGAACTTTAGCGGGTTCTCTGATATGGGGAATAAGTCTGCTTATTGATTCGGACAGGATAAAAAAGAATCGGGTAAAGGATATAATGAGTGCCTTTACGGATGAGAAGAAGTTATCTCTTGCAAGGATTCTTTCATACTCAGTGGTAACTATTTTAACTCTTGCGATTTCACTTATTGTATATATGCCACTCTGCAGTAAGAGAATGGATTATCTTTTTGATTATGAGTCTTACTTCGTTTATCCGGTACTTTTTTATATACCTGGAATGTTAATTACATTTTTCCTGTGCGAAGCTTTATATAAGTTATCTGAAAACTTAAGTGTTTCGATTATTATGTTTTTTGTTTTGACAGCAGCACAGATTACACCGCCTTTTTCAAATGAGTTTTTTGCATGGAATATACCGATTTTTTCAAATATCTCAGATGCATTTGGTTCACCAGCTGTTATAAGACTAGAGTTTTATACAAGAATACTTCTTCTTATAACATCGCTTCTTCTATGGGAAATATGTTGTCTCTTTATCAGAAAATATGAGAAGGGTGCTGCTCAGTCATTTCTGATTCGAATTAAGCGACCTGTGTTTCTTATTATACCGATAAGCCTCCTGGCTATTATAGTAGTAATGATAATTAAACAGCCATTTGTCAGGAACTCTCCAATAGTAAGTCTGGATGATAGTGATTTCTATATGCTAGATAAGGATGAAGAAGCCTATTATGCCAGATGCAAAAGGAATCTTAGCTTTAATACTTTTCTCGGTACTATGAAAGGAGAGGATGAGATTCTTTTAAGTAAGGTAGAAGATGAGGATTTAACATTTGATCTTGGATGTGGATTGGAACTTAAATCTGCGACCCTTGACGGCAAGCCACTTGATTTTACTTCGTGCTATGTTGAAAATGATAATATTAATCTATATTTTGGAATTAAGAGGTATGTAGTTAAAAATCCTGAAAAAAAGACGGGAACCCTTAAGCTGACATATGCAGGCTATCCGGCGGTAGGCAGGTCAGAGTTTTCTTCCGGCTCGAGTATTCCATTTACTAGAATAGGAAGAAAATCTATAGAATTAAATTGGGATCATATGGGTCCAAGGTATTATTATATTGTGGGGCCGTGTATTAGTCTATATGTAAATGTACCGCGAGATCATACACCATTAATAGAAGCAGAGGAAATGAAACGTGAGAAAGAAAATGAAGATGGTACTGTTTGCTGGAAAGCTGACTATGTAACGGGAAATCTGGTATCAGGCTCATATAATTCTGATAAAGTATCTTATTCGAAAGAGGATGTTTACTTTAAATATAGCTCTAAATATGCAGATACAGTTAAGAGTAATGACCTTGATGCAGCCATATGTGATGTATTTGAATACTGTGATAAACATATAGGTGAGATTGATAAATACTCAGATGGAATAGAAGTGCCTGATATAAAGATTATTCAAACTAGTGCTGAGAATGGTAGTGGATATGCCCGATATGGGGTCGTGGCGATGTCTGAAGATTTCATGTCGCCAGGTACTCTTAAGGATAGCAAAGCTGGAACCAATATGAATGAAACTTTCATGCATGAGATTATTCATCTATACTGGGGAGACCTTGGTCTTATCTGTGACGATGATGGCTTATGGTCAGCGGAAGGACTTACCGTATTTACTACTTATAGAATCGTGAAAGAAAAATATGGTGAATTATATGCAAAGAAATACTATGTGGATAAATGGGAACAGGATGTTAAGTATTTGAATAATATTTTCTACTACAGGCATCCAGAGTATTTAGATAAGCTCCCGGATAGTTATAGAGCTGGTATAGAAACAAGTGTATCTTCTCTAAAAAAATACAGTCTTATGCCACTTATGCTTCTTAAAGCAGAGGAAAGGCTTGGCGGAGAAAAAGAGATGGACAAGGTGCTGCAAGAATTATATTCAAAAAACATAGAGTATCAGGAGTTAGGAACTGGCTGTACAATGCAGGATTTTCTGGATATAGCCGGACTTACAGAGGAGGATCTGGAGATTGAGTAAGATATTTAAATATGATCTTAAGATCATTCTACTAAAACCATATGTATTTGCTATGTTAATAGTTGAACTTATATATTCTTATCTCATTCTATCAAGTGAGATAATACTTGGAATATCTGACACGGCTCCCTTCTCAGGCTGGAGCTTCGGAGCATTCCTTGGAAAAACTACGATGGTTTCACTTCTTGTAAGTTTCTTTATTCTTTCAAATCTTTATTCAAAGAGACAGAAGCAGGTCAGTATACTGGCTGATGTAACAGGCTTCTCTATTCGGAAAAGAATGCTGATAAGAAATGTTATAATCGGCGGTTTCTTTCTACTAAGTAACCTTCTGATCTTTGTGGAAGGCTGTATATTCCTTTATGCTATCTTTGGAAAAATATATATAGGAGCTTATATAGTTGAGTGGCTACTTATAACCATTCCATGTCTTTTTATCCTGCTGGGAGCAGGCAACCTTCTAGGAAGGATAAGTCCTGCGCTCGTATATATATTTATGGCTGTTATTATAGTAATGGCAGTTATTCTAAGAGACTTTGGAATAGATATAAATGGAGCAAATTACTTTGAGGTTGTTTCAGCTGCCCTTGAATCACTTAAGGGAGGTGAGACTCCATTTACCATAACTCCGCAGTATTTGTGTACAAGACTTATGTACATGATATTCGGCATAGTAGCACTTATAGCTGTTTCTATGAGAGTAGGAGAAAAGAGCAGGATATCTTTTGAAAAGTAATTCATTTATGTAGTAGAACGTTGATTTAGAAATGGATTAAAAAAAGACAAATGGAGTAGAAGTTTAATATTGGATATGCTATAAAAGACACTAGTTAGCGGAAGTTAACTGGTGCCTTTTTAGATTTCGAAATCGAGAAGTGGAGAAAAAAATGAATAAGAGTGAAGAAGAAAACGCTTTTTCGGCAGATGAAGCATATGATGAGATATTAGAGAAACTGGAAAGTATTCCGTGGCTTAAGGAATATGCAGAGCAACTACCGGCGGATCTTATAACGAAAATCCTGCAGTTTTTTGGAACAAAATATGAGATAAAGCAGTTAAATGACTGCATCGTGAGATTTAAAATCAAAGGATCTCACTGTGAGTACTACTTTGCTGAACCGCTTGTAGGAGTCAAAATTATCATTGGTAATCTGAATGGAATGGAGACTCTTAACACATTTGGCAACCTGGATAATCAAATCAGAAATTCTGTGATTCATTGCTGTGTTAAGGGGCGATGTGAGATTCTGACCCGAGACGGAATGTATGCATTTATGCAGCCAGGGTTGCTATGTGTTGAAAGCCGGAAGCATAAGGATAAGAACTTTAATTTCTATGGCGAAGATTATATAGGTGTTGAGATTTCATTTGACCTGGACAGAATAGGAGAAGATACTGCGCTGCTGCTTAAGCAACTTGGACTGGACATAGAGGAAATGATACAGCGATATGAGGCAAATGCTGATTATTATATTGGTACTGTCAGTGAGAAACTGAAATACAGTGAAGAAAATGTAATGCAGCTCATGAAGAACGAAAGTACAGATAGCATCTCTCTTCTTATCGGTATAGCAGATATCTGGGATAAGGTTCGTACTGGTCATGTAACAACAAATGAGACTCAGTTCTATCTAACGAAAGGTCAGCGAAAAATAGTTAAAGAGATATATGAAAGTATCACGGCAGATCCTTCTATAGATGTAACGGTTGAAGGGCTTTCGCAAAAATATAAGCTCAGTGCTGTATCACTGAATAAGTACTTTGGAATCATGTATGGAAGTACAGTGCATAAGTTTATTCAGGAGTATCGTATGGAAAAAGCGGCAGAACTGCTAACTACATCTAATAGAAGTGTAGCTGAGATAGCACTTATGGTCGGTTATGAGAATCAGGGAAAGTTCGGCAATGTCTTTAAGAGAAAGTACGGTATGACACCACTGGAATATAGGCGTCTCGGTGGTTAAGGTAAAGCGTTTTCTTGGCAAGGAGGAAAGATGTTTATTGATCTGAAAGGAGCTAAGAAATATTACGGAAAGGGCGAAAGTGAAGTAAGAGCACTTGATGGAGCCAGTCTTGAACTGGAAGAGGGTGGAGTTTATGTAATACTCGGTCCCTCAGGTAGTGGTAAGTCAACGCTACTGAATATGCTGGGTGGTCTCGATAAAATGGATGATGGAGTACTGTCTATAGATGGAGTAACCATATCTAAAATGAGTGATAAACAGCTGGTGGAATATAGGCGAACTGATGTTGGTTTCGTATTTCAGTTTTATAATCTGATACCTGATCTTACTGTAAAGGAAAATATCCAGGTAGTAGCTGATATAACAGATTCCCCTCTCGATATAGACGAGGTTATGGAGGCGGTTGATATCAAAAAGTATGAGAATCATTTTCCATCAGAACTTTCCGGAGGACAGCAGCAAAGAGTTAGTATTGCCAGAGCATTGATCAAGAATCCAAAGATACTTCTATGCGATGAGCTTACAGGTGCGCTGGATACAAAGTCAGCAAGACTTGTACTTAAGTTTGTGGAAAAGGTAAATCAGAAGTTCCATACTACCATAATTATCATAACCCATAATGAAGCGATATCAGGAATGGCGGACAGAGTGATCAGAATAAAAGATGGTAAGGTTTCGTCAAATGTAAAGAACGAAAAGCAAAATGTTGATTCTATAGAATTATAGTTGGAGAAAAGAGAAATGACACTAAGAAAGAGATATACACGAAATATAAAAAAGAATCTTTCGTTTTATATATGTACAGTTCTTCTGACAGGCTTTTCGGTAATGCTTTATCTGGGATTTGACGCAGCTGCAGTTAAGCTTCTTGATGATCTGCATATATTTTACGAGGATTACAATGTTGAGGATGCGCAGTTTACTACTCTAAGTGAAATAACTGATGAGGATATAAGTGAGCTGGAGGATAAGTACGATATAACGATTGAGAGACAGACCTATATTGATTTTGAGGAAAAGGATTATACGGTCCGTGTAATGAAGAGGATGGATAAGGTCAACCTCTATAAGATGTCAGCTGGAAAGGATGTTAATGCGGATGATGAGATTATCTTAAATACAGGACTTATGACCGAAAATGGACTGAGTCATGGCGATACAGTAAGATTAGGTGAAAATGAATATAATCTGGTAGGAGATTTTGAAAGACCGGATTATCTTTTCCCTATCAAAGAGGCTACAGATACATTTGCAATCAAATCAGAGTTTGGTATCGCTGAAGTGAGCGATGAAACTTATGAAAAAATGATTGAAGATAAAGGAATTACAAATGAGTATTACAGCATTATCTATCATAATGTTGAAGAAAATTCCTCTAATATAGATGAAACTAGTGAAGAATATGCAGATAAAATAGAGGAAGTAAGAAAAGAGATAAATGAAAAGTATACCATGCTGTCATACATAAGAGCTGATTCCAATACTCGTATAACAACAGCGCTTACTGAGTGTGAACAGACAGTAAATATGTTGAACATAGTAGTTGTTATATTCGTTATATTTATAGCTGTAATCATATCTGTGGTTATTGGAAGAAAGATTAAGGCGGATAGAAGACAGATAGGTGTTCTTATAGCGCTGGGATATAAGAAGCAGGTCCTTTCTAGACATTACAGCTTCTATGGACTACTTCCTGCAAGTTTAGGATTCATAATAGGTTTTGTTGCGACAAAAATATTTGGCAAGGCACTAATCAGTCAGCTGTTCCATAAGATTGAAACAGTTCCTATAGATTATTCAATTAAGCCGGAAGATATTATACAGTCCATAGCTGTTCCTGCTATCCTTTATACTTTGGCGGTCTATCTAAGCGCTGCAAAAGTTATGAAGACAGATGTTATCACTATGATATCTGGTCGAAGTTCAGGCAAAAATGGAAGAAGACTCAGAATGAAGAAGAGCCATCTTTCCGTAAAGAGCAGATATAGGATTAGACAGATACTTGGGAAACCTGGACGAAGCATCATAGTTATAGTTGGACTTGCATTTGGTGGAATGTTATACAGCTTCTGCGTAACATGCGTTGATTCTATGGATTCCTATGTGAATAATACAGTAGACCAGATAGGAAGTTTTGAATATGAATACTTCCTTAAGACTCCGGAGATGGGCGAACCAGATAAAGGAAGTCCTATACTTGGAAGCACCTTCGAAGTTAAAGATAGAGATGACATGATAATGCTTCTGGGAATAGAGGATAGTAAATATATCAATTTCAGTGACGCAGATGGTAATGAACTGGAATATGATGAAAGTCATTACTATATAACAACTATGGCGTCCCTTGCCTTTGGTGTAGGAAAGGGGGATGAGATATCATTTATTAATCCTATTACCCTAGATGAATATAAAGTAAAGATAACTGATGTAATCGAAAATGATTCACAGTCTGCAATCTACTGCTCAAGGAAAAATGCGGCAGAGCTTCTGGATATGCCTGAAGACTGTTACAACATCATAATGTCGGACGAAGCTATAGATATAGACGAAGAAAAACTTGCCAAAACCATAACAAAGCAGTCGCTTGCTGATCAGATAGATGAAGTAAAAATTGGTATGCAGAATATAGTCGGTATGCTAGAAATATTTGCAATCGCTATCTGCGTAATAGTGGTCTATATGATGGTAAGTGTTCTGATATCAGAATCCGAATCTTCGGTATCAATGCTAAAGGTTCTGGGATATCGAAATAAAGAGATAAATGGAATGGTAACAAATGTCTATCATTTCCTTGTTCCAATCGCAATTATACTAAGTATATTGCTAGGTGTATATGGAACAAAGGCAGTATTCGATGCAAATGTTTCAATGTACAAAACCTATATCGAAACACTGATATATCCAGTTTCCATTCTAAAGATAATAATGCTAATACTGATCAGCTACGTTCTGTCACTACTTCTCCTGAGAGGCAAAGTCGGGAAAGTGAATCTCGTAGAAAGTCTCAAAGATAACCGCGAGTAGACCCGCAAACTCACTCGCGAGCAAGTTGAGCAAAGGGATTTTTACGAACTTCATTCTGGGGACATTGCGGGTCTGTTCACTTAGCGATTCACGAGCCGTGGCGAAGTGAGAGCTTAGTGAGCCTAGGGGTAGCCCGCAAGAGAGGCGCGAGCCGTGCCCCAGAAGGAAGGTTCCGTGAAAATCCCGTATTCAACTTGCCGCGGAGAAATGGAGCTAGGAGGAGTGATTCCGTCTGTATTCTAGGGGCCTGCATTTGTAGTAGTCGTGGAAGACCTTAGCGAAGCGGCCCTGATTTGAAAATCCTATACTACTCGCAATATCGAAAATTGAGAGTGAAGTATTCTGCAGTTTATCTGCGGCGTACTTCATTCTTTTTTCTTTCATATAGTCTGATATGCAGGAGCCGTATACTTCTTTGAAGTAATTTTTGAGGCTGGTTTCACTAACCCCTAGTTCTGTAGCAATCTCGCGAACGGCTATATGTCTGCTGAGGTCGTGTGTCAGAATATCATGTGCACGTCTTGCCATAGCTGCCTGACCAGAAGTGAGGTAGCTCGACTTGGAAGGGGACACAACTTCTTCGGAGATTAGCAGCTCAAAGATCTCAAGAACTTTAAGTCGGATTCTTCCCAGATTATTGGTTGTAAGAATCTGATAGAGTTCCTTGAATGCTGTTAGTAGCCTTGCGTCAGCTTTCCCAATAAAGGTTTCAGTTTGATTCAGATACTTCGATATTAGAAGGTCCATATCTATAGAGAAGACTCTTAGATAATCACTTGTGGTTTTATCTATCATACTTTCGATAATACTTATCTCCAGGCCTGTGTACTTTCCAAGTGGATAGTAGAAGGCATCCATATGTCTCTTTCTAGCTATGCACGTAAGCTGTGGAGATATGTAGCTCACTGCTTCTCCCGGGTGCTTAAACTCACATCTTCCTGATAGACACTGATTGATAGTTGTTAGTTCGTAGTCGTATGTATTTTCATCAAATGGGATAGACGGACCGGTCGCTTCATTTAGTGAGAGGTATATTCCTGTGATGATTGGGAAGATAGTAACCTTAATGCTTCCTGTATCATAGTCAGCGCTCAGTTCTTTTATATCATTTTTTGAAAAAAGCATTTCCTTTACAGCTGCTGAAAACTTGTCATGCTGGCTCATAAATGTTCCTCCAAAGATTAATGTTAAATGAACCTTTTTTGGCTAAATTGGTATAGAAATCCCCAAAGGTTATATATATTATACACAAGTTAGAAAGCTATAACAAATGGATTTTTAATCAAGGAGGAGCAGGAAAAGGATGAAATTAACAGATACTAAGGAAGGATACCAGGGCAGAGTGGTATCTATGGATGGCGACAGTCATATGATAAGTCGCGCAGTGTCTATAGGTATAGTGCCAGGTGGTATCGTGAAGGTCTTTAAAAATAGGCGTAAGCAGCCGGTTCTTATATATAGCCGTGATTCAATGATTGCGCTTAATAGAGAAGATGCGGCATGCATCGTAGTTGAATAGTTTATCAGGAAAGAGGAAATGTGATGAAGAAGATAGCTTTACTGGGACAGCCAAATGCTGGAAAGTCCACCATATTTAATGGACTGACAGGTCTTAGGCAGCATGTTGGTAACTGGCCTGGAAAAACAGTTGAGAAAAAGGAAGGAACATTTACGGTAGACGGACAGGAGATTCTTGTGGCGGATTTGCCGGGAAGCTACAGCCTGTCTGCTAATTCAGATGAGGAGATTGTAACAAGGGATTATATAATCTCCGGAAATGCTGATATGGTCCTTATCATAATAGATGCATCACAGCTGGAGCGAAGCCTCTACATGATGGCAGATTATGCGGGTATCAAGGTGCCTGCTGTGCTCGTGCTGAATCTTATGGATGTTGCTAAGCAGAAGGGTATGACAATAGATACAGACGCCCTTAGTTCAAAGCTTGGCATTCCAGTTATTCCATTTGTAGCTGCAGATAAGAAGGGTTACGATGATCTGAAGAAAAAACTGCTAAGAGCTCTTTCTGAAGAGAATAGTATGTCTATGGATGGCTTTGAAGAACAGTTCGTCAAAAAGGATTTTGGCTATGACGAAGTGAAGGAACTAGTAAGCTCAGCAGAGAGTGATCAGGTTTCATCCTTCTGGTATGCGGCAAAGGCGCTGGAGTCAGATGAAAATGTAATGAGCATTCTGAAGAAGAAGCTTTCATCTGATGCATATAGTAAACTCGAAGCTAAAGTGAAGAGTATGGACAAGGCAGCACTTACATCAGGTATCTGTAAGTTTGATGCAGTTCATGACCTGACAAGTGAAGTACTTAAGAAGAAGGCCGGAGCTGAGAAGTTATCCCGTTTTGACAGACTTGCAACTGGCAGAATAAGTGGAAAGATACTTGCCTTTATTATGGTAATACTTGCCTTTGCTGTGGCTATGATAATAGCGGCGCCTATCATGAAGATTGCGGCAATGATTCCGACGTTCCTCAGTGAACCTGTTGCAAATGCATTAAATGGATGGGGAGTTCATCCATTCTTAGTTAATCTTATATCAGTAGTATTTCTGAACATTTTGTTCTTCGTATTATCGATGGCAGGATTCGTATTGGGAGTCAACTTTGCATTTTCCATCCTGGAAGAAGTTGGATATATGGCTCGTATATCTTTCGTATTCGATAATATGATGCGTAGACTTGGACTTCAGGGAAAGAGTATATGCGCATTCTTCATGGGACTTGGTTGTACTATGGGTGGTGTAACAGGAACAAGAGTTCTGGATAATTATGGACAGAGACTTCTTGCCATGGCTCTTATCTGGTCTGTTCCTTGTGGTTCGACCTGGTCGGTTATTCCAACTCTTGCAGCTGTCTTCTATGGTCCGGTTGGATCTATGGCAGTTACATTTGCAATAGTTGCAGTGATGTTTATCTCTATTATGCTAGTTTCACTCATTTTTGGAAAGAAGCTTTCTCCTGTTGAGCAGAGAACTGGTATAGTGATGGAGCTTCCTCCATATCATAAACCTAGATGGGGACATATAATCAGAACAACTCTTATAAAGGGTGTGGATGTATTTAAGCGTGCCCTTAGTACAGTACTTGTTGTATCCATAGTATTCTACGTGCTTTCCTATGCATGGAATGGAAAGACAAGTATACTGATGACGGTTGGTCAGGCTATAGAGCCTGTGACACATCTCTTCGGACTTACCTGGCAGGCATTTATGGCATTCCTTTCATCTATGCTTGCAAAGGAATCTATGCTTGGAGTCTTAGGTGCTCTCTTTGGTGGAGCAACAGATGTTACAAGCATTGCATTTAATGCAAAGAGTGGTATAGATACTTCGGTAATGAGTACTCTGACTCAGTTCTTTACAAAGGCAGAAATGCTGGCCTTCCTATTTGCAGTATCCTTCAATATGCCTTGCGTCATGGCGATGAGTACAACCTATAAGGAAAACCATTCGAAGAAATGGACAGCAATAATTGCCGGCTACTATACAGCATTTTCGCTGGTGCTTGCATTTATCGCATACCATATAGGACTTATTATTTTCTAACATAATTAACTAAGTCGTTATGATTAATTTCATAGCGGCTTTTTTTATTGTTTCACTGTATATAAATGGGCTAATTCGTTGACAATTCTACAGAAAAAAAGTTATAACTAGTTATAACTGAAAAGTGGAGGGGTGTGCTATGGATTTATCTTTTATAACTGTAAATGCACAAAATAGTATAAGAATTGATGCAAAGGGTTACATTTAGGTAGGACAGTTATAATATCACCTTGAAAAGAAAGGAGGCTCATATGAGTAAATATCAGTACACTGCCCTGTATGAACGCCTCTCAAGGGATGATGAATTGCAGGGCGAAAGCAACAGTATCACAAATCAGAAGCATCTCTTGGAAGAGTATGCCAAGAAAAACGGCTTCGACACTTTCCGTCATTTTACAGATGATGGGATCAGCGGCACCACCTTTGACCGAAAAGGCTTTCAGTCAATGATCAATGAGGTTATGGAAGGAAACATATCCACGATCATTGTCAAAGACATGAGCCGTTTCGGCAGGGACTATCTGAAAGTCGGCTACTACACTGAGATCATGTTTGTCGAAAAGGGTGTGCGCTTTATCGCTATCAATAATAACATAGATAGCGCAAATCAGACAGACTCAGATTTTACCCCGTTTCTTAACATCATGAATGAATGGTATGCCAGGGATTCGAGCCGTAAGATCAATGCGGTCTTTACCAGCAGGATGGAGAGCGGACTTCGTTGCAGTGGGGCAATTCCCTACGGCTATTATCGAAAGCCCGACGACAAGCAGAAACTCTATGTTGATGAAGAGGCGGCAAAGGTTGTTAAGCGTATCTTTGATATGGTAGTGCAGGGTTATTCTTATGCGGACATATCGAGGGTATTTCACGAAGAAAAGATACCGGTACCGTCTGAATATGCGAGGATACATTCTCCGTCCGATTGCAGGCATCATCCGACATACGATCCGTACTATTGGAGTGCCACCACCCTGTCATATATCATTCACAGGCAGGAATATATGGGGCATACGGTACTCAGGAAATCAAAAGGCGTATCGTATAAATCCAAGAAGCGTGTAGATGTGCCGGAAGAAGAAAGGCTTGTCTTTGAGAACACTCACGAGGCTATCGTAGATGAAGAGACATGGAGGCTTGCAAATAAGATAAAGATCAAGGGTAAGAAAACACCTTATCCGGAGGATCCGCTTAATCTTACAGGGGTTCTGTATTGCGCTGATTGTGGAGCAAAACTTGTTCGCCATAACGCAAAGCCGAGCTACAGGGAGCAGATGGATTCCGATATGGCGTATAGCTGTTCAATGTATCGGAATATCAAGGGAAACTGCACCATGCACTTTGTAAAGCGTTCCGATATGCTTGAACTGATAAAGAAATCCATACAGAGAGCCAGTAAGTTTATCATAACCAATGAGCAGGAGTTCAGGGATCAGATCATGGCTGAATTGTCGGCAAAGAAGGAGACAAGTGATACCGAGAACGAGGAGAGGATTAAGGCTGCAGAAAGCCGTATGAAGGAGCTTGATACCCTAATCGGCAAGTTATATGAAACCTATGCTCTGAAAAAGATATCTGCCAAGCAGTATGAGCGCCTGATGAATCAGTATGAGGCTGAATATTCCGAACTTGATACACTTTTGGCAGAGCTTACGCCGGAGAAAGAAGAGGATACCGATCCCAAGGAAGCCATGAACTCATTTATAGCACTTGCCAAGAAATATGCTGATTTTGAGGAACTTACGCCGCTTATGATACACGAATTCATAGACCGCATCGTAATACATGAATCCAATGGAATAAGGGGTTTCGGAAGGACGCAGAAGATTGAAATATATTTCAATTTCATCGGTCAGTTTATACCGCCGGTACCGGAAGAGGAGTTAAAGGCGGAAGCAGAGAAACAGGCGGCGGAACAGGCTGAAAAGAATCGTATCCGTGCTGAAAAGAGAAAAGCCACCGTTGACCGTTATCGGAAGAATCGGGCAATAAGGCTTGAGCAGTTAAAACTTGCGGCTGAGTCCGGTGATCCCGGTGCGATAGCAGAATATGAAGAGCATTGCAGAAATGAAGAGGAAAAGCGGGAGCGTAGTAAGGCGTACTTCAAGGAACGCTATCGCAGGGAAAAAGAAAAATACAATACAACAAAGGAACTTGCTGAAAGTGGTGATCCGCAGGCAATAGAGCTTCTTGCGGAATATGATCGCAGGATCATCAAGAAGAAAAAGAGAGCCAGTGAGAGGCAGAAGGAACTGTATTGGGCAAGAAAGACGGCAATGGCATAGCCTTAACCGCCAAATCTTAAAAAGTTCATACGATAGTTATCGGGATAACCGGACACGGAAAGAGTGTTGATGATTAAAGTATCGTCAGCACTTTTTCTTTCTCCCAATCCTTGATAGTTATCTCCCAAAATAAACTTTGATTTGGGAGATAAAGGCAACGGTTGGGAGAAAAATGCGTTATTGCCAGTGAGGCAGAAAGGAGAAAAAATGCAGAAAGACACACAAATGGACATCATCGCGGATTATTACATGGCACTTGGGAATTATGTCCCTAATGAGAAGTACAGCGAGAGCAATGTGAGGGTTTATACATCCCCCGAATCAGATTGTTGGCTTGTCCTTGAACGCAAAGGAGAGAACGCCATACAAGCACGTATGACGGATGAAAAGGGCGTTATCATATCATGGGATAATTATGATGTGATGAATGCCGCCGTATCACAGATAGAGGCTATCCGTCTGTCAGTCAGCGGTCGTAGTGAGATACTGTTTACTCCTGCGGAACTTAAACTCATAGACAGATATGCGGATCATGACCGCAAGACCACTATGGGAAAACTTGATATCCTTGAAGGGCGTTTTAGGAACGACACAGAGGAGAAGGATGCCAAGGCTGTTATTGATAAGCTGGGGAGAATATCGGATAAGTCTTTCACTGATCTTTATTCTGTAAGGCAGAGAAAGATTGCCACGGAGCTTGAGGGGAGTTTACGCAATCGCTTGGAAGTGGCGAGAGTTAAAGCTGATAAGTTCAATGCGGAGAAAAGGGACTGCATCGTGGAACGTAAGAAAGCAAGAGGTATCGTGCTATGAAGCTAACACGGGAAGAACAGGAAACTATAATCAACTTCTGTGCAGCAGAACAGACAGCCACCCTATATACACGCGATCCTGCTGTTATGAGAAAAATTGATAAGTTAGTTATCGAGCATCCAGACAGCTATAAGTGCACAGGTGAAACAGATATCGGTAAGACTTATGAAATGCCAAAATCCTTTGTTAGTTATCGTAAGCCCAGAAGGTTATCGGAAGATCAAAGAAAGGCTGCGAGAGAGCGCATGAAATCCGTAAAAATGCAATCGAAAAACAGTTGATATTATTCCGCCGTTGGAATATAATAGTAATTTGGAGGTTATTATGAATTATTTGACGGCAGCCGAAGCGGCAGAAAAATGGGGTATATCGAGTAGACGGGTAACAAAACTGTGCAACGAAGGGCGCGTAAAGGGTGCAGTTCGTAAGAGTAATGTATGGCTAATACCTTTAAAAACGGAAAAGCCGCAGGAATTAAAACGTGGTGTTAAACCTAAATCATGAAAGAAGAGTTATAGCCGTATTTAATCTGCTTTTCTCCCAGAATAGCTTTGCTTTTGGGAGAAAAGTTGTGCTATTTGGGAGAAAGGAGATATGATCAATGAGGTCATTTGATTATTCTCGAATGACAGATAGAACATGGGATAATGAAATTCTGTCATATATTTCAAAGATTCACGAATACAAGGGAAAGCAGGAACTGTTTTTAAGGCAGAAACCAGTAGAACTTAACCGATTGGTAGAGATAGCAAAAATACAGAGTACCGAAGCTTCAAACCGAATAGAAGGGATTGTTACGACAAATAGTCGATTAAAACAGCTTGTTGCGGATAAAACAACCCCGAAAAACAGAGACGAGGAAGAGATTCTTGGCTATCGCAATGTTCTTAACCTTGTGCACGAGAATTATGATATGCTCCCTGTCCGAAGTAATTATATACTTCAAATGCACAGAGATTTGTTGAAATACACAAACTATTCATACGGAGGGCAATTCAAGACCACACCTAACGAGATTGATATGGTGCTTGAAAATGGCGAGAAAGTAGTTTTGTTCAAACCATTAGAACCATACGAAACGCCGGATGCAATTAACATGATATGTGAAAGCTATCAGGTGGCTCTTGATAACGAAGTTGTGGATGAGCTTATCTTGATACCGTGTTTCATATTGGATTTTCTTTGTGTGCATCCGTTTAACGATGGAAATGGAAGAATGAGTCGGTTATTAACGCTTTTGTTACTGTACCGGAGGGGCTATCTTGTTGGGCAATATATCAGTATTGAAAAAGCTATAGCTGATACAAAAGAGGCATATTACGATGCCCTTCAGAAAGCAGATCAGGGATGGCATGAAGAGAAAAATGATCCTAAACCGTTTATTAGATATATGTTGGGCGTTATTCTTTCGTGTTACAGAGAGTTCGAGGACAGGGTTAAGATTGTTCATGACGCAGGTGTAAAGAGCACATCTTATGACATAGTAAAGGCATATGTTGGAGAGAGAATAGGGAAATTCTCAAAACAGGAAGTATTGGCAGGATGTCCGAGTCTGGGGAGTTCTTCTGTGGAGTCAGCGTTAAAGAAACTTGTTGACGATGGGACGCTGATCCGTATCGGGGCAGGAAGGAAAACTTTATATGCAAGATCGGATTCTGTTGAGTAAAAAAATCTGAAAAAATTACCAGATAGACATAATATGTCATTGCAATTTGCTACACTGCATTCATAACATAGGAGGCGCAATGAAGAACGAGGCGAAAGGTGACCAGATAGGTCGGGTATTAAAAATCTACGCCAAGCTATCTGATGGTTATGTTGTGAACAAGGCAGAAGAAGCGGCACTATATGGTGTAAACGAGCGAAGCATCCAGAGGGATATAGATCATATCAGAAACTTTTTGGATGAAGAAGCCGAAAGAACCGGTATCGTGAATACTATTGTATATGACAGGGTAGAAAAAGGGTATCGGTTAGAAACGCTATATCAGATCCGACTCCAAAACAGTGAGGTTTTAGCACTTTGCAAAATTCTTCTTGACAGTAGAGCCTTTACGAAAGAAGAAATGGTCGCAATGCTTGATAAGCTTATTACTTGCTGTGTTCCGGAAGTGAATCAGAAGCGGGTTAAGGATCTGATCAGGAACGAAGAGTATCATTATGTTGAACCGCAGCATAAGACGAAGTTTATTGAGAGAATGTGGGACTTGGGACAGGCAATAAGTGAGTCCCGGTACATCGAGATAGACTATTATCGGACGAAGGATAAGCAGATGGTTCACAGAAAGCTTCAGCCTGTTGCAATCATGTTTTCCGAGTATTACTTCTATCTGACAGCATTTATTCCAGATGAGGAAGTAAGAAAAGATTTTGATGTACTGAATGATTCTTTTCCGACTATATACCGGATTGACCGCATCAAATCGCTGAAGGTGTTGGAGGAAAGATTTTACATTCCTTACAGTAACAGGTTTGAAGAGGGGGAGTTCAGAAAACGCATTCAGTTTATGTATGGTGGAAAGTTGCGAAAAGTGACATTCCGATATACGGGAACCGATATTGATGCAATTCTGGATCGCTTGCCAACCGCTAAGATACTTGATGAGGATAATGGTGCTTACACCGTCAGTGCGGAAGTGTTCGGCTCCGGCATAGATATGTGGTTGCGAAGCCAAGGTTCTTTCATTGAGCTGATTCAGTGAAAGGAGTGATCGTATGCTAACAATCATATTTGTTGTTGCGCTGGTTTGGGTTGCTTGGAAAATGCTTGTCTTGGGAATAAAGGCGGCATGGGGAATAGCCAAAATACTATGTACAGTATTATTGTTGCCAGCATTTATCTTTGGATTAGTATGCGTTGGATTGATATATCTGGCAATTCCTATTTTGATTATAGCAGGATTGGTTGCTTTTTTGGGGGGAATTATAGAGGCTTAGGGAAGCTTATTGTGTAACAAAACTGATAAGGAGGCAAGGGTATTGTTAAAGAGAGGATTAAACAGAATAATATCATTTCTGCTTATCGTTGTGATGTTGGTATCTACAACGGCGTGCTCAAGTGAAACGCCTAATAATACAGGGTTGTCTGATCCTAATGGTCAGATTATAGCGGAAAATATTGAAGAAGAAACGGTTCTTACAGAGAATACGCTCACAGAGTTCATAACAAGCGAGATTTATCTCGAAGAACTGGTCATAGCAGAAGATAAAATTTCTGAATTGTTGCTTGAAGAAGAGACAATAAGTGAGGTTTTGCTGTGTAAGACTATCTATGTACCACAGGATAGTATTGATGAGTTTTCTGAAAACAGCCAGACGGCAGGATTATTTGGAGAAGATGTAGACTTAGCACCTGTGCTAAAAAAGGTTGCAATAGGGACGGGAGTAATAGTCACGCTTGTAGTACTGAAAAGAGCAGGACTTCCGGATCCGATAGCAAGTGCTGTAGTCGCAGCAGCCGATGAGTCTCTTAAGTTTGCAGCCGGTGGCGCTGCAATAGGTTCATTATTTGGTGGATTGACGGGGGCATCTGATGAGATTGATCAATCTGGACGGACTTCAGCCGTAATTGGTTTTGCAACTGCAACAGCAGGTCTAATCCTTTCAATAGTGTCCCTTGTGGCTGCGGCTCCATCAGCGGGTAGCACAACAGTCACATTGGCTGCAGGAATAAAGCTTGTTATCGCTGGGGTTTCAGTTATTGCGGCTACGGCTGGAACTGCTTATGCCGGATATAATGCGGTAAAGACATTTACATCAACCGACGGGACGGATATTGACTGGGATAATATTGACTGGGAAAAAGTAGGTGTTTCTTCTGCTGAACAAGCTATTAACTATGGTGCTGATGGATATATGTGGGGATCAATTATCGGTGCTGTTTATGGTGGAGCAGAAGGTTATGATTTCTACCAAAAGTACAATACGCCTTACAGCGCATATAACGCTCGAATAATGCAAACTCCTAAGGATGATGAGTTTGGGCATTGGTCTGGTGATAGAGGAGAATCAGAATACATCTATGATAAATCCAAAACGATTAGAATATCAGAGGACAGGTATGTAACAGTTGAAGCAGGAACAAAGGTGACATACCGTAATGGCGTTCCAGATTTTTCACCATTCCAAGAAGCTCAAGTAAAGATTCCGAGCATGACAAACAGTAGAACAAGGAACTTCAAACAAGCGGATGAAGCGTTGGCTGAATATTGGACAAAGATAAAACATAATAATCAGACTTGGACTGCCAGGGATGTAGAGGCATATAGGACAAGTAATGGTCTTACTTGGCATGAAATGAATAATATGGAATCAATGCAACTGGTTCCGACTGAAGTAAACGCAGGGTTCGGGCATCTCGGTGGAGTAGGCGAATACAATGTAATGATTGGTGAGGAAGGGGTGACAGAGTTTGACTAAAACAGTTGATATGAACATCTGGGGTAGAGATTTTTTACTTGAAATTGAGTTTGATTGTTATACCGGAGAAACCGTTACAAAAGAGCAGGAAAAGGCAGTAAAAGAATTTACAGCTCATTCAGAATGGCTTATGAATGCCAAACACATAATAGAAGAATACTGCAAAGAAAGTGTGATGGATGACGAGGAAAACGGTAAAAAGGATAACATTTTTAGTTATATTAAGCCGGAGTATCTTTTTGTAAAAAGAGATAAAGAGTATCCAAGAGTCGCACTCATGTGTAAGTATAGATATGATCCGGAACACGGATTGGCAGTGGTCTTTTCCCACGAAGGCGAAGTGACGGTAGGAATGCAAGATATTATTTTATAAAAAATGGGTTCATTTAACAATGAATAGTCATTGTTAAGCAAATAAACAAAACAAAGGAGAAAACAATCATGAACAGATTCAAAAGGACAGTGGCATCGGTACTTCTTGTCGCGCTGGTGGCGGTTTCGCTTACTGGATGTGGCGAGACTACCTACACGGCATCATCGGGCTTCTTCTATAGTGCCGACAAAGGACACACTTATGGTGATGGCACCAAGGAATATGCAGTCGGTGAAACTGTATACATGAAGGTGAAGTTCAAGGTTACTTCAGATGAGAAGAAAACATCTCAGGTTAAGGTTGTTCTCACTATACCTAATGTTCAAAATGTAGATGCAAAGTATATGGATGGTCAGGTTATCACACCGAATTTTGATGCGGCAAATAATGTTACGACTTATGAATTTACTGCTAATGCATCAAAGGAGCCGACCGAACAGGAATGTGTAATACAGTTTGTGCCTAATGCTGTAGGCTCTGTAACCATGACACTTGTATATGATGATAATGTGGATTCCTCTTATGACATCCAGAGCACCTTGGAGTTTGTAGAAGGAACCACGGAGGAATAAAGATATGTCAGGTTATTGGATCCGGCAAAGGCTTCTGGCTTCATTAGCTTTATGTGCCGTCATTGCTTTGGTTTCGAGCCTGCTGTTTGCTTTTCCATATTTAAATCAACGGGCAAGTAATTATAATTCGCAAAGCATATACAAAAATACAAATATAGACTTTATTGCACCGGAACCATCTTTCGAGCAAGTAAATGAACTTCCCGGAACCAATGGAATAGATAGAGTGTTTCCATTTTATCTGACAAAGACATCTGTAAATGTCAACGGGAAGACACGCACTACGACAGTATTGCTAAGCGATCAGTTTCAGAATATTGACTTTACGATGTATAACAGCCAGAGGCTGATAGAGAAATCAAACATAAATGTTGATAATCCGATATTGGTAGATTGGCAGTTTTCCTATGATACTTCAGCTGGGATAGGTGATACTGTGTCACTATCGCTTAACGGTAACACTGTTGATTTTACAATCTATGCAATATACGAAACAAATAGTATTTATGATGGTGGTGCTATCCTTGCTCAGATAAGTGGAGAACAAAAAGAGAAGATACAACAAAACTCAAATAATAATGGTTATTCCGGAATGTATGTATCCGCAAAT
>Ga0129310_1001082_pt1 | contig 26093 bp, 25 predicted proteins | sample Go1ome_2_FD_94433 | JGI IMG/M metagenome (GOLD analysis project Ga0129310, IMG submission 94433) | Western lowland gorrila individual fecal microbial communities from Wisconsin, USA - Go1022A metagenome | ecosystem: Host-associated > Mammals > Digestive system > Large intestine > Fecal | place... | reverse complement strand
GGTAGCCATTCTCTTCATAAAGCCGTGCTCGTGCTTTCTCTGAAGCTTCTTGGGCTGATAAGTTCTTTTCATTTAGTAGACCCCCCTTTTGAATTCTGGTAAGATCGCTGCGTGTTTTTTATCCGGAGATATAACTTCCCCGCACACAGCTGTCAACAATAATTAATTATACCCTATTATAAAGCCGTTGTCAAGGGTTTTTTGAAATTTTCCGGTTTTTTTCACTTTTTCAATTACCGGGTGTATAATGGGGTGGGAATATTCTGTTTTTGCGGTATTGCCCTGAGAGTTTTCTGTGATTTCCCGATTAACAGCATTTTTCGGTATTGGAACAGCACTAAAGTGACATAACGAATTTTTTTTGCTGAGTACCTAAATAATGTCTTGCTTTTGTGTGAAATATTTGTTATACTATTATTACTACAGCGTAAAAGAGGTGGGCATGTGCGCCTTTTGAAATCTTCTACAGTCCGCGGCGGGGAATCTGAAATACTCACACGGATTTTCCGGCAGGAAAAAAAGCCGCCGGAATCCATTCCCGCACCGCCGGATCACACGATACTTTCCGGCGGACGCCACCTGCGTCACGAGCTGAAATACATCATCAACGAGGGAACATACCAGTACCTCCGCAGCCGGCTCCTGCCGCTCATGTCGCCGGACGAGCACAGCCGTGACGGCGGTTATCGTGTAACGAGCGTATATTTCGACGACATTTACAACTCCGGTTACTGGCAGAAGCTCAACGGCGCCGAGATCCGCAGGAAATTCCGCATACGCGCGTACGACCTGGATTCAACGTTCATCAGTCTGGAATCCAAGCACAAGGACGGATCGTACGTATCCAAGCTGTCGAAGCGGCTGACGGACAGGCAGTACCACGCGCTCCTTGACGGAGATTGTTCCTTTATGAGGGAGCATGACGGCGAGGAGGATGTATTCGGCGAATTCTACCGCACTGACTGCATAATGAAGCTGCGGCCGCGTGTTATCGTGGATTATCAGCGGGAGGCGCTGGTTTATCCGTTCGGGCACGTCCGGATAACGTTTGACCGTAAGCTCTCAGCGTGCTTCAACACGATGGACATGTTTGCGCCGGAAGCGCAGTACACGCGGATCTATGACAAAAAGATAATACTTGAAGTCAAGTTTGATAATTATATTCCCGATAGTATACAAGCGGCATTACAGTGCTTAAACGCGCCGTTGCAGCCGGTATCAAAATACATAATCTGCACAGACAGAATGCTGGAGGTAAAATCCTATGGTTGAACAGTTCCTTGCGGGAGGCTCAAAGCTTTCCGACGCGCTCTCAGTACTTGGCGGAAGCGCTGACCTGACAAACGCGCTCTCATTACAGATGATATTCTTTACGCTGCTGACTTCGGCGGTATGCGGTGCGGCGATATACCTGGTTTACAGGTTCTTCAACCGCAGCGTTATATATAATGAGAACTTCAACATACTGATAATACTGACGACGGTAGTCACATCGTTCATCATCATGACGATAAGCTCTAACGTAGTGCTTTCGCTGGGAATGGTAGGCGCGCTGTCTATTGTGCGTTTCCGCGCGGCGGTCAAGGACCCGCTGGACATCGGCTTCCTGTTCTGGGGAATAGCCGCGGGAATCACGGCGGGCGCGCAGCTCTACTGGGTAGCGCTGATAGGAACTGCGTTGATCGCAGTGCTTTACATACTCATCACGATATTCCGCAAGGAAAAGAAGAGCTACCTGCTCATTCTGCGCTATGCGGCGGCGAGCGAGATGAACGTGACTGGCGTGCTCAACGGGATCAAATACCGTCTGAAGAACAAGACCCAGACCGGCGATCACGTTGAACTGACCATTGAGGTGAAGATAAAGAACAACGACACGACCTACCTCAGCCGATTCAACGCGGTGGAGGGCGTGGAGAGCGTCACCCTGCTGGAATACAGCGGAGAATATCTGAACTGACGATATTTGCAATAAAAGACACAAACGGGCGGAATCCATATCCGCCCGTTTTTTGTGCCCCGCCGCGTACGAAATAAAATACGCGCCGTTATTCTCTGTATGTTACGTAATCTCCGGGCAGCCGACGGTCGCCCTACGCCCCGCGAAGCGCAAAAAAAAATTCCGCAGACGGGGTGTCTGCGGTAAACTCAAATGAATTAGCCGAACGCTTGGGGAAAAGCGCTTTTTAACCGGCTGAAATAATTGGGGAAAATATATTAAGAAGTATGTTAGCCATTAAGCTTACAATACTGTCTTGTCTTGATTTACAATGATATTATAGCATTTCTGCGCGTTTTTTTCAACCCGCATTAATCACAAATTTTATAGATAAATTATGGCGAAATTGTACAATCCGGAGTGTTCTATTTACTATTGATAAAACTTCATGGGACATTTTGTGTATTTCGCAAAAATAAGGAATCCCGCTTGCAGTTTAGCTCTTGTCGGTGTGTAATGGTATTGAAAGCAAAACGCGCGGGGGGATTTTTGCTGTGCCCGCGAACGCTTGTGCAATATATATATATATATATATATATATATATATATGAACTGTTGTTTTTTCGGGAGTTTTGTGGCTAGCCTTGAATTTAAGTGTGTGGTATAATTAATTCTGGCAAATATCCACATTAAATAAAAGGAAGGTAATCAAATGAAAAGAAAACTCACCCTTGCACTTGCAGTAATTATGGCTGCGGGCGCGCTGACCGGCTGCGGCGGCTCCACTCCGTCGGAGAACAGCACAAACTCCGTGGCTGACGAATCCGCTCCTGCGGGAACTACTGCCCCCATCGAGAGCCAGACCGAAAGCCAGACCGAGCCTGCAACAGATACCAGCGCGACAGAGCCTGCGCAGGAAACTGTTTCCGAGCCGGAAATACAGCCGCTCCCCGAGGAAATTGAGTTTGAGGGATTTACATATAAGACCGCCGGATTTGATAATATCGACCCCGAAGCTCCGCTGGGTGAAACGATTTGCACCGAAGAAGCCAAAGACCTGATAATTCCTGAGTTTCCTTTCAAGGCTACACCCACCAATATCGAGTTATGGGGCGAGGACGGAGAGAAGATATTTCTGCCGGAATCGGCTTTCGACGACTCCATGTATATGATTACCACTCTTACCATAAGACCCGATCACACAGCGGACATTATCGAATTATACCACACCTCATACAAAAACACCGACAACGGTCCGTATTACAGTGCCGGTATATCGTATGAAAATGTAACCTCTGATACAAGAGGGTATATGGGCATAGCCGGAAGTAGCAAAACATCTGAATATGCATTTGTGTCAGACACATATAGCACATGTGGCACGAAGAATGTAACTATTCATGACTTACCGATTTCTGAGTTGCCACTGATTATCTCCCACAATATTGATACCGATTCAAGCACATATGTAAACTTCAAAAAAGACGGTTATTTTGTGACTAATGTTGAAAACAAAGCCATGAGATATGACCTTACTACAAATGACCCTACAGTATCCAAAGCCTATTTCTATATTTGTGGAATAGGCACAAACGGTGTCGGCAATTCTGTTATATATTGCATAAAAGACCGCGACTTCCTGGGTCTGGCTGTCTATTTATACAATGACGGAACTATTTCAATGAGCCGACTTGTACTTGGAGCATCGATTTACGATGACGCATCTATCAGTTATGAGAAGATGCCCTCCGAAGAAGTAGCCACCCTCGACGACCTGCGCAGCTCCGACCCCGGATTCGACACCGCCTACACCGCATGGCTTGACGGCAAGATGCCTTTCATGATACCGCTCGACGAGTATCTTGAAAAGTACGCCGCTGATTCCGCCAACGGCTGACGATAAACAGCATAAAATTGCGCCGACCTCCGGCGCAATTTTTTTACCCCGAATTTTCAAAAATCTGTGAATTACCCCTTGATTTTTTCTGAAAAAGGTGTATAATAGATTTAGCACTCAGAAGAAGAGAGTGCTAAAAACATAAAAAACGGCTTTTACCGATAAATATAAGGAGATGTTTGAAATGGCAGAAACAAAAGAATTCAAGGCGGAATCCAAGCGCCTGCTTGAAATGATGATCAACTCCATCTACACTCACAAGGAGATATTCCTGCGCGAGCTGATATCCAACGCAAGCGACGCAATGGACAAGCTGTATTTCAAGTCCATGAGCGAGAACACTGGTATCACCCGTTCCGACATGGCGATAAAGCTTGAAGTGAACAAGGACGACAGAAAGCTCATCATCACCGATAACGGTATCGGCATGACAAAGGAGGAGCTGGAGAACAACCTCGGCACCATCGCGAAATCCGGTTCACTGGCGTTCAAGAACGAGAACGAAAAGACTGACGATGTGAACATCATCGGACAGTTCGGCGTCGGATTCTATTCCGCGTTCATGGTGGCGAAGAAAGTCACCGTAATTTCCAGGGCGTACGGCGCGGACACCGCATACATGTGGGAGAGCGAGGGCGTTGACGGCTACACTATTTCCGAAGCGCAGAAGGACGACCACGGCACGCAGATAATCCTTGACATCAAGGACAACGCCGACGAGGAGAACTACGACGAGTTCCTGGCTCCCTACAAGATAAAGCAGCTTGTAAAGAAGTACAGCGACTATATCCGCTACCCCATCAAGATGGACGTGGAGCACGAGAAGCTGAAAGAGGGCAGCAAGGACGAATACGAAAAGGAGATAGTCACCGAAACCCTCAACAGCATGACGCCTATCTGGAAGAAGTCCAAGAGCGAGCTTACCGACGAGGAATACGACCAGTTCTACAAGGACAAGTTCTTTGACTACGACAAGCCGCTCGCGCATATCCACACCCGCACCGAGGGCACCGCGACCTACACCGCGCTGCTGTATATCCCGGCAAAGGCTCCCTACGACTATTATTCCAAGAACTTTGAAAAGGGACTCCAGCTGTACTCCAGCGGCGTAATGATAATGGACAAGTGCGGCGACCTGCTGCCGGATTATTTCAGCTTCGTAAGAGGTCTGGTGGACAGCGAGGATCTGTCGCTGAACATCTCCCGTGAAATGCTCCAGCACGACCGCCAGTTAAAGCTCATCGCAAAGAGCCTGGAGAAGTCCATAAAGAACGAGCTGAAGAAGCTCCAGAAGAACGACCGCGAGAAGTACGAAAAGTTCTTCGATTCTTTCGGCACTCAGCTGAAATACGGCATTTGCGAGAGCTTCGGCGCGAACAAGGAGAATTTACAGGATCTGCTGATGTTCAAGAGCAGCTTCGGCGGCTATGTAACTCTGGAAGAGTACGTTTCCAGAATGAAGGACGGCCAGAAGTACATCTACTTCGCAAGCGGAAGCAGTATCGCGCGTATTGAAGCGCTCCCGCAGACTGAAATGGTACGCGACAAGGGCTTTGAGATACTTTACTTCACCGACCATGTAGACGAATTCACCATGCAGATGATGCACGACTACAACGGCAAGGAATTCAAGTCCGTATCCGCCGACGACCTCGGACTTGAATCCGATGAGGAAAAGGAAGAGATCAAAAAGGCGGAAGAGGACAACAAGGGACTGTTCGACCTCATGACCGAGAAGCTCGGCGGCAAGGTAAAGGCAGTCAAGCTGTCCCAGCGCTTAAAGACCCACCCGGTATGCATCACCAGCGAGGGTATGCTCTCCGTTGAGATGGAAAAGGTGCTCTCCGCAATGCCGGACGAGCAGGCGCACAACGCAAAGGCTGAGAAGATACTTGAGATAAACGCTTCCCACCCGATATTCGAGAAGCTCAAGAAGCTCTACGCCGAGGACAACAAGGACAAGGTCGCTGAATACGCGGATATCCTGTACTCCCAGGCGCTCCTTATCGAGGGCATGCCGATAGAGAACCCCGTTGAGTTCACTAACAAGCTCTGCGAGATAATGGCGGAATAAGATAAAACAGACGATGGGCGGATTTTATATCCGCCCATTTTTCTTTTACCGCGCACGGTGTCTTTCCAACGTCCCGCGTAATCTCGGGCGACAGATGGTCGCCCCTACACAACGCAATCAAACCCATATAACAAAACCGGGTAGATAAAGAATCCGCCCGGTAATTCGTATGTAAAATCACGGTATCCCCAGTTCATCCGCCGCCCTGTTCCACAGCGTTTCGTCCGTGACGGGAAGCCCGGTTTCCCTGGAGAGCCGTTCCACCAGCCGCACCGCGTGTACTGTATAATTCACGCCGGTACGTATCGTCGCGACAAGTCCCCTGCCCCAGACCGCGCTTTTCTCCAGCAGTCCGGATTCCGTGAACTCCGCGGCGGTGCGCTCGATATCGTATTCCGCCGAAAGTATCTCCGGGTGGAATTCCCCGTCGTAGTCTATCATAGCGTACTGCGCCGCCGTCTGGGAGTTCACCGGCATTCCGAGCGCCCCGGGATTGACGAGCATTCTGCCGCCGCGCCGGAAGATGAACGGAATATGCGAATGACCGCACAGGAGCAGCCGGCACTTGTATTCGTCCAGCCGGGATATCATCTCCTCCGCCTCCCGCGTGTCGGTATGGAAAAGGTAGTTTATGCTGTCCGGAGAGCCGTGGCATATCATGAACGGCTCAACTCCCGGAAGCTCCACCCGGCGGGATATCGGCATTCCGGCGAGCCAGTCAAGGTCGCTGTCGGTGACGTTTTCAAAGGTGTAGAGCAGGGCGCCGCTCTTGGAGCCGTAGACCCAGGGCTGCGGCGAAACCCGCTGATTTATTATGTAATCCTCGCGGTTGCCGCGGATAAAAACGCAACTGTGAGTTACGGAGAAATCCCGCAGGAATCCCACTGTGCGGTGCGGGTAGGGGCAGTCGGTGATGTAATCCCCCAGGAATATCCACCAGTCCGGGGAGCGCTTTTCCGCGTCCGCGACAACGGCGGAAAGCGCCGCGAAATTCGAGTGTACGTCGGATAATACAGCAATTCGCATTGATTCACTCCCGAACGTTTCCGGCGATCTTCCCGGCAAGGAACAGCACTGCCGTCACACAGATGAATATAAGCACAAACGCGTTTATTTCCTCATTCCAGCGCAGAGCGAGAACGGCGGCGTCACCGATAAGCGCCGCCAGGAACGGCAGAAGCGGGAATCCGTATTTTCCATCGCCGTTGTAGAATCCTCGGAGCATCACCGTGAACAGCGTCACCATTCCGGCGGAAACCACGATCTCCATCGGAATGAAAAGCCAGGAAAGCTCTATCGCCGTGTGATACACCACCGGGATAGACATGGAAAACGCCACGATGTAACCGAACGACAGCCAGCGGATAAGCGCGCCACCGTGTTCCTTTACGCACCGGGCAGTATGTATAGCCATAGAAACCAGTATCATTCCGTAGGCGGCGAACTGTATAGGAGGTATAGTCCCCTTGGTGTGCACCATTCCGCCAAGCAGGAGTATCCCGGCGGCTATGGAAAGTTTTCCGAAAACGCCGTCATCAAGTGCCGGAACTGCGGACGTCTTTCCATTGGGGAAATGCGCAGTATTGAAACGGCATCGCGTGAATATGAAGAAATATGCGCCGATTATCGCAAATATCGTCAGACCTGTCATGTACCATTCCAGGAAGTCATAACCGGACAGATCCCCGGTGAAAACAGAAACCAGGCTGATCACACGCTCAACGGTCAATATAAGAAAATACAGCATTAAAAAAATGAATTTTGCCTTGTCAGACTTTTTTGCCATATAATATCACGCTCCTTATGATGATATTATATCACGATTTTACGCAAAAGTCAATAACGATTACTGATTTTGTCTGAAATTTACGCAGTAACTGCCGCCGTATTGTTGTGTGGTAAAGCATTTCAGTCACCATCTCGCGTGCTCATGCGGACACCCCGTGGACTTCTTCGCCGCCCGCAGTTCGACATAACACCCGCACTTACGACAGGTGCCGCTGACAAGCTCGTCGCACGCCTCGCAGAGCGCCAGCCGCCGGGAGTACTCCTCCGGAGCGGCTTTCTGCGCCGCCGGGAGCGCCGCAATACGCTGCTGTATCAGCTCAAGCAGCTGACTTTCGTCCGCCTGCTGGAGCAGACAACGGAAACATGGTTTGCGTTCCATCACAGCGTTAATGTCAGCTCAGCGACGGAGCACGGCGGAATGACTGCGACTGCCTTACCGTCTGCTGCGCTGACAGTAAGGGGCTTTATGGTCACTCTATCCGGCTCGTCAAAGGTGTTGTGCTCATGGACTTCCCCGGTGAGCACGCGACCATGCGCGGACTTTATCCCGCTGAACGCCGCCGCGATGTCAACGCCGTATTCCTCGGTAAGGGAAGCATTGGAGATGGTGACCGTGACAGTGCCGTCCTTTACGCTGGCGGACTGGCTGAGCGCAGGCACTCCCTCCTCCGCAAACTCGTTCTCCACATGGCTGTAGATGAGGTCGGCGTCCTGGTGGTTCTTGTAGAGGTCGAAAACGTGGTAGGTCGGGGTCTTGACGGTCTTAGCTCCCTCGGTCAGCAGGATAGCCTGTAACACGTTCACCGCCTGGGCGATGTTCGCCATCGGTATCCTGTCGGAATGCGCGTTGAATATATTGAGGTTGATACCCGCGATGATGGCGTCGCGCATGGTGTTCTGCTGATAGAGGAAGCCCGGATTAGTCCCCGGCTCCACATCGTACCAGGTGCCCCACTCGTCCACGATAAGCCCTACCCTGTGCTCCGGGTCGTAGCGCTCCATGATGGCGGAGTGACGTGTTACAAGCTCCTCCATTTTCAGCGTGGAACGTATCGTCTTATAGTATTCCTGCCCGTCAAAATCGGTGGCGCTGCCCTTGTGGCTCCAGTCCCCGGTAGGTACGGTATAATAATGCAGGGACATGCTCTTCATGTTCCAGGGAGTTATCTGGCGCATGAGGACTTCTGTCCAATTATAATCGTCGGCATTGGAACCGCTGGCTATCTTGTAGAGGTCGTTTCCGCTGTAGTTACGGCAGTACGTCGCGTAACGGCGGTACAGGTCGGAATAATACTCCGGGCGCATGCTTCCGCCGCAGCCCCAGCTTTCGTTGCCTATGCCCAGATACTTCAGCTTCCAGGGCTGCTCCCTGCCGTTTTTCTTGCGAAGCTCCGCCATCGGGGAAACTCCGTCGAACGTCATGTACTCCACCCAGTTGGAAAGCTCCTCGACGGTGCCGCTGCCGACATTTCCGGAGATGTAAGGCTCGCAGCCGACAAGCTCGCAGAAATCCATGAACTCGTGCGTGCCGAAGCTGTTGTCCTCAACAACGCCGCCCCAGTTGGTGTTTATCATCTTCTTGCGCTCGGATTTTCCGCCGATGCCGTCGCGCCAGTGGTATTCATCAGCGAAGCAGCCGCCGGGCCAGCGCAGCACCGGAAGCTTTATCTCCTTAAATGCGTCAACGACGTCCTTGCGGTAGCCATTGATGTTTGGAATATCGCTGTTTTTGCCGACGTATATCCCGTCGTAAACGCAGCGTCCGAGGTGTTCGGAGAAATTGCCGTAAATTTCGCGGTTGATGTGTGACTTCTTCTCCAGGGGATTCAAGGTTAAATGTACAGTTTTCATGATATTTCGTCCTTTCGGGAAAATCGCAGCAAAGCCCGTGAACGGGCTTCTTTACGGTCTGCCATGTGATGTATCCATTATAACCGATTGACAACGCTTTTTCAATGATGTATAATATCAAAAGACTGATACATCATACTATGGAGGGATCTATGAAGCTTCATGCGATGGGCGTGGGATACCGCCACGACCGGGATTTCCACATAATCCGTCCGGACGGCTCCGGAGATAATCTGCTGGTGGTGTTCCGCACGCCGGCGTTCGTGATATCCGGCGGGGAGCGCGCCGACGTCCCGGCGGACACCGCTGTATTATACAGCAAAACCGCCCCGCAGGACTACGGGGCGGCTGGTATTGATTACGTCAACGACTGGGTGCACTTCGAGTGCGACGAGAATGATATATTCTTCGAACGGCTGAACATACCGTTCGATACACCGTCGCCGGTAAGCTCCGTCAGCGGCGCGGAAAACGCGCTCCAGCTGCTGAAGCTTGAAAGCGTGTCCGACACGCCGAAAAGCCGCGAGTGCACGGACCTCCTGCTGCGGCTGCTGATAGCGCAGACCCTGGGAGGCGGCGAGGCTCCGTCCGCGCCCCACAGCGAGGGACTGAAACGGCTACGCGCCGAGATATACGGCTCTCCATCGGAAAATTTCACCGTGGAGGGAATGGCGGAGCGCCTGGCGCTCAGTCCGTCGTACTTCCAGACATTGTACCGCGCGGAATTCGGCGTCAGCTGCTACGAGGACGTGCTGCGGGCGAAAACGCAGCTCGCGCAGTATTATCTTGCGAACACCGCCATGACGGTGCGCGAGATATCCGGATTATGCGGATTTGAGAACGACGTGCACTTCATGCGACAGTTCCGCAGGCGCACCGGAATGACGGCGCTTGAATACCGGCGCAGCGTCAGCAGAGAGTGACTTCCGGCTTCTCCATGAGCTTGATGAGCTTCGGGGTGAGGTACAGCTTGTGCGAACGCTCGGTGGGGTCAGCGTAGTATGTCATGCGGTTGGACATGCGCTCCGCCGGGACGGGAATGAACTTCGTCAGCTCCTTCATCTTGACGATAAGGCGCTTGTAGAGCTTTATCATGCACTCCGGCGTATCCAGGAACTGCCCGTCCTCGTCCGCAACTCCCTTTGCAAGGTAGAGCTGCGCATGATGGAGCGCGAAATTCGTGTCCCTGGTGGTGTAATTGGCTTCGATAAGAAGCCGGCTGTTCTTGTTGAAGCAGCCAAGCGGCAGTCCCATGTCCAGGTCACCCGCCTCCGGCAGATAGAAGTAATACTGCGTGCAGTTCGGGGTTATCACCGACGTGTCCTGCGACACGATTATCTTCTTACCGCTCTGGCGCAGGATAAGGCAGCCGCGGTCGATGGCGTACTGCGCCAGTTCCTCGAATACCTCCCGCTCCATGTAGAACGACATTCTCTTTCCCATGATATATATTCCTTTCAGTTATGTGATTTATCGGCAAAACGCCGCAATAAACTATGTGAGTGCCGAAAAATTTATACAAAAAGGGTATTGCATTTCCGGCGGGATTGTGATATCATATTAACCGTGCTGAATGTGCACGGAAAATCAAATACGGTGTTTTCTTTGTCCAACCACCGTTAAAAAACAAGGAGTTTTTTTATGTCCAGAAACAAGATCTTTGAAACCAAGAACCTCGTCCGCCTGGCGCTTGTCGCCGCAGTTTACGCCGCGCTGACCCTCGCGCTTCCCGGACTCAGCTTCGGTGCGGTGCAGTTCCGCTTCTCCGAGATACTGGTGCTGCTGTGCTTCTACCGCAAGGACTACAGCGTTGCGCTTATCCTCGGCTGCTTCATCGCGAACTGCTTCAGTCCGATGGCGCTGATGGATATGATCTTCGGTACGCTTGCAACGGCTATCGCGGTCATTCCCATGTTCTATATCAGGAACATCTGGGTGGCTTCCCTGCTGCCGGTGGTAAGCAACGGAATAATCATCGCTATCGAACTGTACGTATGCTACGGCAATGAGCCGCCCGTATGGTTCAACATGATAACCGTCGGCGCCGGCGAGCTGGTAGTAGTAACTGTGATCGGCTGCGTACTTTTCAAGCTCGTATTCGAGCGCAGCAGCAAGCTGATGGAAGTTATCGGCGCGAACAAGCCCAACTACTTCAAGGCCAAGAAGGCAGAACAGATCTGATATGCAGATTCCTCTCCGCACTGAGCGGAGGGGAATTTTTTTGCACCCTTGCAATACTCAGAGTTATTTCAGCAGCGAATTCCACCTGCGGTATTCCGGGTAGTGCTGCTCCAGGAACGCGTAAAATCTCGCGGAGTGGTCGTGGTGCCAGTAGTGCGAGTACTCATGCCAGAACACGGAAAGCACGGTGTTCCTGGGGTACGCCGCCAGCCGGAAATTTATCGAGATGTGCCCCTTAGCCCAGGTGCAGCTCCCCCAGCGGGAACTCATGTCCTTTATAGTTATGCGCGTCGGCGGCGGATTTATTCCGTCCGCGATGAGTGCGCTGCGCACCTCGGCGTTCAGCTCCCGGCAGAGCTGCGTGAAATTCTCCGCCAGCCAGCGCTGTACCATCTGCCGGACGTGCTCCTGCTCCGGGATCCTCGTGAACACGCGCAGCTCGTCCTGCTCCAGCACGGCGCACTCCCGGCTGTTGGATATCACCCGTATGGGGTACTCCCTGCCGAGCCAGCGCATACTGTCGGATATCGCATTCTCCTGCGAACGCGCCCGGATACGCTCCAGCGCCCTGACTATGAACGCCTGCTGCGATACTATGAACTCCTCGATGTGCCGGACGCTCACGCGGCTGTTCGCCGAAATACGCAGCGTACCGTCCTCCTTAACGCGGAGGTTCACGTTCTTCACCGGCTTGCGGGTCAGTTCGTAGTCTATCGTGCTGCCGTCCGGGAATTTAAGCGTTTTCATTCCAGAATGAACTTCTTTACGCTCGGGTAGATGGCGCGGTAGCCGTCCTCGTTGATGTGCATTCCCTCGATGGTGTATTCCGCTTTCAGCCTGCCCTGCTCATCCGTCAGCGGCGCGTTCACGTTGATGTACGTCCCGTCGAAGCGCACGGCAAGCGGCAGCAGGCGGCTGTTCGCCTGGTTTATCTTCTCGTTGCTGCGTATCTTCAGGCACTCCTTCATCTCAGGAGCAGCCGCGTCGTAGTTCACGGGATAGTACGCCATGATGTACAGCTTCAAATCCGGCAGCGCCGCGCGTACGCGGGTAAGTATCTCGGCGTAATTCTCCATGACCTTTTCGACAGATTTTGACGAATCGCTTAAATCGTTCGTACCGATGTTGATGAACAGCTTCCGCGGCTCCAGGTCAAGTATGCATACGTCGAGGTTCTCCAGGAGTTCGTCTGTAACAAATCCGCCGACTCCGCGGTTATATACCGTCACCGGAAGATCTTCCGAGAACTTCTCCACCGGGAACATCTCCATCAGAGAGGAGCCTGCAAACAGCACGCTGCCCTTTTCTGCCGTGGCGTTGAGCCTGCGGTAGCGCTCTATCTTGTATTCCTTGGTCCATATTTCTTCGCTCATAATTGCCTCTTTATATACACAGTTTGACTATAGTAGTATTATAGCATTATACGGGATAAATGTCAATGCTCAGACAGCCTTGTGGGTATCGTACACCTTGAACAGCTTTGAAGTGTGCGGCTCCTTGAGAAGCAGAACGGCTCCCGCGAACGTGAACACCAGCTCCGGCAGCATATAGGCTCCGTTGTACGCCAGTGAATACACCAGCGGATTCCAGCCCTCCGGCGCCCAGCTTGCGAAGAAGAAAACTCCGCTGATGACGTGGCTTACCATTCGCATGACGATGGCGAGGGAGATTCCCGCGATATAGCCCGGTACGCCCTTAGTGCGGAAAAGTCCCGCGAATCCCAGAACGGTGAACGCGATTATGTAGTCGAACGCCAGGCAGCCCACGAAAACCGCGGGAGTAAGTCCCCAGCCTGCGACCGCGCCGACGCCCATAGCGAGCTGCGTAAGGGAGTAAACGAACGTACACAGCAGACCCCAGCGGCAGCCGTACATTATCGAAAGCATGCACACGGGGAGCATGCTGAACAGCGTCACAGAGCCGCCCAGCGGCATTTCAAACACCTTTACAAGGCTCAGCACGAACGAGAGCGCCAGCATCACAGCGCTCATTGTAAGTTTCTTTACATCTATTTTTTTGTTGCTCATGACAAAAGCTCCTTCTTTTTTATACGAGATAAGTATATCATATTTCACCGCAGAATGCAAGCAGAAACGCCGATCTCCGGAAGTCTGAAAATACTGTGAAATTTTGCCGGAGCGCTTGACTTGGAGTACGCTCCAGGGTGTATAATATAATTGTCGGGAAACCGATATACCATACAACATAGTGGAGTATATTTCGCAGATATAACAGGAGGTAATATTATGAGAAAGAATTTCGGAGCAAAGCCCTGGACCTACCCGCAGCCGGTTTTCATCATCGCGAGCTATGACGAAAACGGAACACCGGACGCGATGAACGCGGCATGGGGCGGAATCAGCGACGACAAGCAGATATCCATGTGCCTGAGCGCCGGTCACAAGACCGTCAAGAACATTTTGGCGAAGAAAGCGTTCACCGTCAGCATGGCGACCGCCCGCCACGTTGCCGAGTGCGACTATGTTGGTATAGAATCCGGAAACAAGGTGCCTGACAAGCTGGATCGTGCGTTCCTGCACACCGAGAAGGCTGAATTTGTGGACGCGCCGGTGATCATAGAGCTTCCGATGACCGTGGAGTGCAAGCTTGTAAGCTACGACCCCGAGAGCATGATAATGGTAGGCGAGATCGTGAACGTAAGCGCCGACGAGAGCGTACTCACCGACGGAAAAATCGACCCGGACAAGCTCCGCCCGATAACATTCGACCCGGTAAACAACACCTACCGCGTTATCGGCGAGGTTGTCGGAAAAGCATTCAGCGACGGCAACAGGGTAAAAGAGGAAAAGTACCTCTGATATTCAGAACCGATGATAACCAGAACCGCGCCGGATATTACGGCGCGGCTCTTTTTGTCCGATTTACCGGGAAATACTTCTATTTACGCCGACGCGCGGTTTTTTCGGCGCGGATTTATTGACAACCGCCCCGAAAGGTGTTATAATATGTCGGAATGATAAAAAAGAGAGGAACCGCAATGAGAGAAGAGATCACCGCCGGAGAACTCCGGGAATTATCCCCCGACACATACACCGTTATAGACGTCCGTGACAGCGCGGCGTTTGCCCTCGGTCATATCGACGGCGCCGTGAACATCGCGCCGGACGACATCGGATCCGCCGGACTTCCGCACGACAAGTGCATAGTAGTCTGCTGCCGCAGCGGTATAATCAGCGAGGACATCGCAGAAAACCTCCGCGCCCAGGGCTACGACGCCGTGAACCTGACCGGCGGATACGTCCGCTGGCTCGGAGAAAAAATAGCGCTCCAGAGCAGCGCCGACCGCGCTCTGGAGATAGAGCGCAGCCTTACGAAGAAATTCCACCGCAGCATATTCAGCAAGTTCGCGAAGGCTCTGAACGAATACGAGCTTCTGAAGCCCGGCGACCGCGTTGCAGTGTGCATCTCCGGCGGCAAGGACTCAATGCTGATGGCGAAGCTGTTCCAGGAGATAAAGCGCCACCGCAAGTTCGATTTCGAGCTGGTATTCCTGGTAATGGATCCCGGCTACAGCAGCGAGAACCGCGCGATAATCGAAGCGAACGCCAAGTTAATGGGAATACCGATAACGGTATTTGAAACTGACATATTCAATTCCGTCTACAATGTGCAGAATAATCCGTGCTACCTCTGCGCGAGAATGCGCCGCGGACACCTCTACAATAAAGCGAAGCAGCTCGGCTGCAACAAGATAGCCCTGGGACACCACTTCGACGACGTTATCGAAACGATACTGATGAGCATGATATACGGCGGACAGGTGGAAACCATGATGCCGAAGCTTCACAGCGCGAACTTCCCGGGAATGCAGCTGATACGCCCGATGTACTTTATCCGCGAGGACGAAATAAAGCACTGGGCGCGCTACAACGACCTGCACTTCATACAGTGCGCGTGCCGGTTCACGGACACCTGCACGACATGCAATCCGGACGGCGCGGCGCGTTCCAAGCGCCAGGCGATAAAGCAACTTATCGCGGAGCTTTCCGAGGAAAATCCGCAGGTAGTTATGAACATATTCCGCAGCGTGGAGAACATCAAGCTGAACAAGATAATCTCCTACAAACTGGACGGCGAAGTTCATACGTTCCTTGACGGGTACGATGATTAAAAAATTTACTCCCCCGAAATCCGGGGAGTTTTTTTAGTTATCTAAAAAATTTTCTGGCGCCTACATATTGTAGGGGCGACCATCGGTCGCCCGGATTTGTTGGCATAGTAAATCCCATAGAAAAAATGGCGGTGCGTTGTCATCTCATCGTTTTACGTGTTTTGAAATTCCCGGAATTCAGATAATAAATGCGGATTTTCCGGGTTCCGGGAGTGGCAATCAAGGAGGATTGCCCACGCGCACCCAAGCGGCGCACGGACGCGCCGCAACAAAGTGCGGGAGGGCAATCAAGGACGATTGCACACGCGCACCCAAGCGGCGCACGGACGCGCCGCAACAAAGTGCGGGAGGGCATCAAGGACGATTGCACACGCGCACCCAAGCGGCGCACGGACGCGCCGCAACAAAGTGCGGGAGGGGCAAGCCCCTCCCCTACACGATTATAAGCGCCAGAATTTTTCGACAAAACAAAGAACCCCCGCAATGCGGGGGTTCTGATCATTTCATCACAGCGCCTTATTGATAGCGCTTATCGCGTTGTTCACGGTCTTGACTGCGGAGCTGCACTCGGACTTGAATCCGGACAGGTCGTTATAGCCAGCCAGCGTGAATACGCCGAGCAGCTCGTCGAGCTTGGAGGAAGCCGTGGACAGGGAGCTCTTTGCGCTCGTGTAAGCTGACGGAGTTCCGGAATTCAGCAGGCTGTAGTAATTCGTCACTATCTGCTCGTAGCCAGCCGCCTTGAGTATCGCGGTGGTCTTGTCGTTGTAGATGGTGCTCATTACCTCGCTGTCGTAGCTGCCGCTCTTGAGCTTCTCGACTGCGGTCTGCACGGTGCCGAACTGCGATACCGCGTTGCTTGCCGCGGAGGACGCGTCGGTCATTATCTCCGCGTATGTGCGGGACTTGTCGGCGTCGGTCTGGTTCTTGGTCTGGAGCTTGCTGTAATTGAAGCTGTTCTTGACCGCGTTGTTATAAGCGTCCCACTTGGTGGTTTCCTTTGAGGAGTAGGTGCTGCTGCTGTCAGTGGAGGTCGTTACGTAGGTGTAGTAATCCACATACAGGTCGTACAGCTTCTGGAGCGAAGTATACGCACTTGTAAGCTCGGAGGAACTGGGCTTTGCATTCTTGAGCGCGGAAGCCGCGTTGCTCTTTCCGGAGGACAGCGTATTAGCCATGCCGCTGGTGTAGAACGTTCTTGTCTTGCCGTCGTCCAGGGCGTAAACCGTAGCCTGGGCGTAGACATGAGCCTTGCCCACCTCGGCGGAAATGGTCTCGAATGCGTCGAGCATCTTGGCGCGCTGCTTATCCTCGCTGGAAACTGTAGCGGAGGGCTTGCTGCTTACCGCAGGAGCCGCAGTCGTCACAGCCGGTCTGGTGGTAGTAGTCACCGCAGGTCTTGTAGTTGCGGAAGAGCCTGCCGTATTTACCGGAGGTCTAGTGGTCGCGGAAGTAGCCGTGGTATGCTCCGGCACTGAGGTAGCCTCGGGAGCTGAAACATCGTCCGGCTCGGAGACAACCGGCTCAGAAACTGTAGTATCCTCGGGCATGGAAGCGTCGGCAGTTTCTACAACTGCCGCAGGCTCGCTGACGATCGGCTGAACGTCCGGCTCGGATACAGGCTCGGTAACGTCGGGCGCTGAAGTATCGTCGGACTGGCTCGGCTCAACTGCGGAGGTATCCGGCGCAGTAGTGGAGAACGTGGTGCTGTTATCCTGCACCATCTCGTTTTCCTTGCCCTTGTTCTGCGCGGTGGTAGTGCAAACTATCAGCGCTATGACACCGGCAACGACAACGCCTGCGCCGATGACCGTGGGTATCGGGAATATTCCGAATACCTTGACAGCCTGCTTCTGCTCCTTCGCCTTGCCATCGGAAACAGGGTGGCGCATCGGCTTTTCGTTCCACCTGTTCGGAGAGCCGCAGTACTTGCAGACGGTCTCCTTTTCATACATATCCTGACCGCAGTTACGGCAGTAGATCAGCTTGCCGAGGTCAACGCCGTCGTCCTCCGGCTTGTCGGAAGCCGCTTCCGGCTGCTGGAACGCAGACGCCGCAGGCTCCTGGTAAGCAGGGATCTCCGGCTCGCTGTAGGCGGGAGTTTCGGGCGCGGTATATGCCGGGATATCAGCCGCAGACTCTGCGGGCGTTTCCGGCTGAGTATATGCAGGGACTTCCGGTTCTGTAAACGCCGGGGTTTCCGGCTCGGTATATGTCGGAACTTCCGCCGCAGGCTCGGAATATACGGGCGCTTCCGGCTCAGCGGACGCGGATACTTCCTCGACAAGCTCGGTGTACTCCGGCTCCTCCGGGATATGTTCGGTGTATACGGGTTCTTCCGTCACAGGCTCTGTATACGCAGGCTCCTCTGTAGCGGGCGCTGTGTACGCGGGCACCTCCGGTTCTGTGTACGCCGGGGTCTCCGGCTCGGTATATGTCGGAACTTCCGCCGCTGGCTCCTCTGTAGCGGGCGCTGTGTACGCGGGTACCTCCGGTTCTGTGTACGCCGGGGTCTCCGGCTCGGTATATGTCGGAACTTCCGCCGCAGGCTCCTCCGCAGCGGGCGCTGTGTACGCGGGTACCTCCGGCTCTGTGTACGCCGGGGTCTCCGGCTCGGTATATGTCGGAACTTCCGCCGCTGGCTCTGCGTATGCGGGAGCTTCGGGAGCAGGCTCGGTGAAATAGCTGGTCTGGGCAGCGGGTGCGGGCGAAGGCACGTCGATGTTGATATCATCAAGATGGTGCTCCAGCTCGGCCGGAACGTCCGGCTCTGCCATCTCGCCGCCGTTGATGACCGGAAGTCCGCTCTCAGAAAGGAACTGAGTTTCCGGCATACCGGCTTCCATTGAGAAATCGTCCACGCGGCGCGCAAAAGGCTCCTGCTCAGGAACTGCCGGCTGAGGCTCCGGAACCGGCTCCGGCTCACGTACCGGCGCGCTTATTGCCGGCATATCGCTGGCGGTGGAATTGAGGTTAGCAAACTGCTGGTTCAGCGCTTCGATCTCGCTGTTGAGATTTCCGCCGCCGAAAGCGCCGATATCGCCGCCCTGGAGGCCGTCGCCGCCGAAGTCATTGTTATATGTGATACCGCCGCCGCTGAATCCGCTGTTATTGACGAAATCATTGATCTGGGCGATATCGTTGTCGGAAATACCGCTGAAATCCCCGCCGAGAGGATCTGAATTGACCAGCGGAACGCCGCCGTTTGACGGTGCGTTTCCGGTAAGCTTCATTCCGCACTTCTCGCAGTATTCGGTGGATTTCTGCATTCTCATACCGCAGGTGGGGCAGAAAACAAGCGTGCCCTCCTCGCTGCCGATGGGCTGAATTCCGGGCATTTCACTGCCCTGCTGCTCATCAGCGGCGGTATTCTCCTGCTGTGCGCCCTCTTCCTCCTCGTCGATATCCGGCGGGACGGGTGTTCCGCATTCGATGCAGAACTGATAGCCGCGTATCAGCTTCTTGCCGCAGTTCTCACAAAACATTAAGTAAACCTCCCAATTGGATCTCTTTGTTATCTATCCAAACTCAGGTCGCCCTGAAAATAGAATTATCCAAATTAAGTATACTATAATGGCTATAAAAAGTCAACTTGATATCATCAAAATTGGTAAAATAAAATAATAGCGGCGGGGGGTTTTTGTGCATAATCCTATGAAAAAAACACGGGATTTCTCCCGTGTTTTTCGTGGTTTCGATTACATTACATTTACTGTAAAGCTGCGGAGTTCAGCGCTTATAATCCGAAGAAATACAGCGCTGCGAACACGCCCGCCGCCATCGCCATAACGCCCGTAGTCACCAGGCACAGCGCTATCTGACCGCCGGTGTAGTATTTACGCGGCTTGGCTGGCTTCTCCGGAGCCTGCGGAGCGCCGCTCATCGGGACTTCAGTGCTCCACCTCTGCGAAGCGCCGGGAACTGACTCCCGGACGGACGAAGCGGCATTCTGCACCGTATTTCCGCCAGTGACTGAATTATCCTGCGGAGCTGCATTTTCCGCCGCAGCCGCGATATTTGCGGCGCTCTCCTGCGCTTCCGGCGGGAGCTGCTCCATTCTCGCGCCGCAGAACGTACAGAACAGCGCGTTGTCCTCGATCTTCTTTCCACACTTATTGCAGAACATATATGTTTACTTCCTTTCGATGTACGACAGTCAGTTTGTGACCATCAGTCCGTTGTTGTTTCTTACGTAGTCGAACAGATACTGCTGAGCAACGCCCTCTATGCCGCGGGTGCATTCCGGAAGCCCCTCCGGATAATACTGCGCCATGATGCGCTTTACCCACACGTCCTTCGGGAACGCGTCCAGCTTATGGAACGCGAACAGCAGCACGCAGTCCGCCACCTTGTCGCCCACGCCGGTTACCAGCTTGAGCTGCTCCCTGGCCTCCGCCAGCGGCAGCCTGTCGATCTCCGCGAAATCCAATGCGCCGGAGCCTACCTTGTCCACCGCGTCGCAGATGTACCGCGCACGGAATCCCGCCCGCAGCGGCGCGAGATCCTCCGGGGTAACGCCGGACATCTGCTGTAATGTCGGGAACGCGTAACCTCCGTCGATACGGCTTCCGAAGCCCTCGCACAGCCTGGAGATTATCCCCGCGATACGCGGTATATTGTTGTTCTGGCTGATGATGAAGCTGATGAGCGTTTCAAACGGCTCCTGCCGCAGTATCCGTATGCCGGAGGAAAATCCGCACGCGCGCCGCAGCGTTTCGTCCGCCGAGAGCGTTTTTATGTACTGCGAGTAATCCGCGCCGAGGTCGAAATAGTCCTCCCAGAACGGGATATCCTGCTCCTGCACGCCGTGCAGAGTGATTTTGCCGCCGTCCTGTGACAAAGTTATGCGTTTTCCGCCGGCGATTCCGGAAAACTCCCCGTTTTCGCCCTCGCTCCAGCGGAAGCACTGACCGCAGAGGAATGTTCTGCGGATATCGAAATTTTCATTATTTATAATGTGATCCATAAAAATTTTCATAAACCCCTTGATTATTTGTCTTAATTATAATACAATAGGAGTATAATTTCAAGACCATGCGCTGTTTTTTCAGCGACTTTTCACCTTATGCACGCAAAAGGAAAGGAATTACAATGAGAGAAAGTATTCTGACGATACCGATAAACGAAGTGTTCGAGCCGCGGGAGGGCTGTCCCATCTGCGCCATGAGGAACACCGTGGAGCAGCACATCAGCGAATACATAATGGGCGCGGCGATGATGGAGCCGGACGTACGCATGGAAACCAACCGTCTGGGCTTCTGCCACACGCACTTCAACAGCCTGCTGAAGCAGAACAACCGCCTTTCCCTGGGACTTATGCTCAACACATATCTCGGCACCCTGCGCGGTCAGATCTTCGAAAACAAGAGCATATTCTTCACAAAGGGCGCAAAGGCGAAGAAGTGCAGCGAGATAGAGAACACCTGCTTCGTATGCAGCAAGGTGGACTGGGGCGTTGAGCACATGCTGGACACGGTTTTCACCATGTTCCGGGATGACGCGAAATTCCGCAGCCTGTACAATTCGCAGAAGTACATCTGCATTCCGCATTATAACCTGCTGATGTCACACGTGCAGAGCAAGCTTGCGAAGCCCGACCAGAAGCCGTTCATCGAGGCGACCGACCGGCTCGTCGAGAACTACATAAAGGAACTGAACAGCGACGTCAACGACTTCTGCAACAGCTTCGACTACCGCAACGCCGGAAAGCTGCACAGCGAGGAAATGGAGCACGTCAGAAGCTCGATAGAGCGCGCCGTGGAGTTCCTCACCTCCCGCAAGCCGGACGTCAAGTAACAGAAATACAGAACAAAGAAGGTCAGATAAATGGATATCCTAGCGATAGAGAGCAGCTGCGATGAGACCGCAGCCGCAGTTATACGCGACGGACGCGAGATAATCTCGTCGGTCGTCGCAACACAGATAGAGGAGCACAAGCTATACGGCGGCGTCGTGCCCGAGATAGCCAGCCGCCGCCACTGCGAGAGCATAGTCGGCGTAGTCCAGGAGGCTCTCGACAAGGCGGGCATGAAAGCCCAGGACGTTGACGCGATCGCGGTCAGCTTTGCGCCGGGACTTATCGGCGCGCTGCTTGTCGGTGTGAATTTCGCGAAAGGTCTGGCGCTGGCGCTTAACAAGCCGCTGATCCCAGTGCACCACATACGCGGGCATATCGCCGCGAATTACCTGGCGCACCCGGAGCTTGAGCCGCCCTACCTGTGCCTGGTGGCTTCCGGAAGTCACAGCCATATAGTCCGCGTGAACAGCTGGACTGAGTTCGAGACCATCGGTCAGACCGTGGACGACGCCGCCGGAGAAGCCTTTGACAAGGCCGCCCGCGCAATGGGCTATCCCTATCCCGGCGGAGTGCACATAGACAAGGCGGCGCAGACTGGCGACCGCAAAAAGTACCAGCTCCCGCACCCGCACACCGCAAATCCCTATGATTTCAGCTTCTCCGGATTAAAGACCGCGGTGATAAACCTTATCCACAACGCCAAACAAAAGGGCGAGGAGATAGACGTGAACAGCCTTGCGGCGTGCTTCCAGTATACCGTTGCGGACATCCTCACACAGAAGTTCATCTCCGCCGCCAAGGAGAGCGGATACAAGACGCTGGCGCTCGCCGGCGGAGTCGCCGCGAACTCCGGGCTTCGCAATATGCTCCAGCAGCGCGCGGACTACAACGGAATGACAGTCTACTACCCGCCGATAGCTCTCTGCGGCGACAACGCTGCAATGATAGGCTGCCAGGCTTATTACGAGTACCAGGCGGGGCACATCGCAGGCGCCGACCTCAACGCCGTCGCGACCATGCGCCTTGACAAAGTGACCTGGTGACGCGGAGGGACATCATGAAAAATATAGTACTTATCGGAATGCCCGGCTGCGGCAAATCCACCATCGGAGTTCTGCTGGCAAAGGCTATGGGCTTCCGGTTCATCGACACTGACATCACGATACAGAACCGCACCGGAATGCTTCTCCAGCAGATAATCGACCAGAAAGGACTTGACTGGTTCTGCATCGAGGAAGAGCGCGCCATAATGTCCGTCGAGGAAAGCGGCGGCTGCGTTATCGCCACCGGAGGAAGCGCGGTGTACTCCCGCAGCGCAATGCTCTATCTCAAGGAGCGCGGATATGTTTATTACCTCTCACTGCCGGTGGAGCAGGTAGAAAAGCGCCTGCACAACATCAAGACCCGCGGTATTGCCATGCGCCCCGGGGATTCCATCGAGGACGTGTTCCGGCGTCGCCGCAAACTGTACGAGGAGTATGCGGACATCACCGTTGACTGCGCTGGGAAATCCATCGAGGAGATAGTCGGGGAGATATGCGGCGAACACGCTCTGATAGCCGGAAAGTGACCGCCATTCGAAAGGAGCACCTATGGACGAGAATCTGACAGGGACACTGCCGCAGCCCGCGGCGCCCGACGAGAAGCTTCCGGGCTTTAAGAGCGTCTGCCTTAAGCTCGGGATAATGCTTGTCATAATATTCGTATCCCGCGGAACTGAAAGCATACTGCTGTCGCTGATGGTGAACGGCGGACTTTTCGACGGAATGAACGCGAATATGTCATATTTATTTCAGACGATATTCAGCTTCCTGTTCCTCTACATAATCCCGCTGACCTGCGCGGTAATGCTTCTGAAGCCGCCGGGAATGTGCGGCAAGGTCTACCGCAAGCCGAAATATTTCAGCAGCGCGATGGGAATGTTCCCGGCGCTGTACGGGCTTTCCATCATGACGAACATGCTGACCATGCTGGTTTCAAAGCTGTTCGAGGACACCGACTTGTACAAGTCGTTCAACACCGTAAACGAGCTGAAGCCGGACAACATGTTCTGCGCGCTAGTCCTGCTGATCCAGCTGGTGGTGATAGCGCCGCTGTTCGAGGAATTCTGGTTCCGCGGAGTTGTCATGGAGTCCCTGCGGCCCTACGGAAACGGCTTCGCGATACTGATTTCCGGGCTTCTGTTCGGACTGACCCACGCGAATTTCAACCAGTTTTTCTACGCAGCCGTACTCGGTATCTGCCTTGGATATATCGCGGTTTCCACGCAGTCCATAATAACGACTACGATAATGCACGCGATGTTCAACGGAATTTCCGGGCTTATGCTGCTGTTCATCACGTTCGACGACGTCGGCGACTACCTGCTCGGAAAAACCACCGAGAAAACGCCGATGGTCGTGTGCTACCTGGTGTTCTGCTTCATCGTGGTGATGATGATGATAGTCGGCGTGTTCATGGCTATCGCCAAGCTGCGCAAGATACGCCGCTACAAGGTACCGAAGGCATGGGACTTCCCCGCCGGAAAGCGCTGGGGTATCTTCATGTCCCGTTTCACCGTGATAACCGGACTGATCCTCGCCGCGGATACGTTCACGTTCGGTTTCGTTCCGACCTTCATCTACAGACTGCTCAGCGGACAGTTATAATGCGCAGAATGCCGTCTGGCATATTGTGCATGTATACAAATATGTAATAAACCGGTTGACGCCTCCCGTTCCGTGTGTTATCATTATGGTAACACGAACGGGAGGTGTTTTTATGAGATCAGCCAGGACCTACGTATTTGACGCATTCGTCAATCTTATTCTGCAAGCCATTCTGTGGTTATTTTCGATGTTCACCTTTGTATGGATAAACCCGGTTTTCGTTGTGGCGTGGTTCCTCTGTACGGCAGGCATCGGCGCATTGATGAGCAAAATGCAGCGCTGGGCGGAGCTTCGGCGCGGCGCTGGATTCAAAAAGTACCTGCTCTGTTCCATACTCCCTGCAAACGCGGCCGCGGTCATCGCCGCGGTATCCGCCGGGATAAGCCTGAGCTACAATTACAGCCACAATCCCTCGTACAATTATCACGGGGTGGAATTCCGCTTCTTCCCGCTGATGATAGTTATAGGGACTGCCTGCGTTACGCTGGCTTTCCTTATCATCAACCGTGCCACCAGAAAAAAGGCTTAACGCGTACAACATATTGTTAAAATTTCGTCAATAATCGCACATCATGTATCGGGGGTTCTGCCCCCGATATTTTTGTGCAAATGGGAGAGAAGTTTTCCACATTTTCAACGGTGAAAACTGTTGAAAGCACGGTTAAAACTGTTGAATGGTTGATTAATCGCCCCTGGTTTTCAACAGTTTAGAGGAAAAACGACCTTAGACGGCTTGTAAAGCCGAGTTATTCTGTTGAAAAGGCTGTGGAATTCGTGGAAAACTAATTCTGGAAATTCCCGCGCAATTCCCTGGAATGATATGTATTTACACAAATTGAAGCAGATCTGTTGGCATAAAACACACTAAATCAATTGGTGCGTTTTGTTGATTTGCCAGAAAATGCACAAAGTCGGCGTCTTAACGTAAAATTAACAACATTTTGTCGAAAAATGTGTTATAATACATACACAAGTTCAAGCCACTGTATGGAGGTAAATGGTATGTGGGTAATTATATCTGAAGAAAGAATGACAGAGGACAACGTGAGATACACGGCATACGGAGTACGCAGCAGCAGCTTCTGCATAGGCGACCTGTGCGCGGACAGCGACGAGATACTGCGTTTCGTCCGGGTGCTGAATAATTACAAGGTGTCCCCCGAAAACGCGCTCGACATCGCGGAGGACTACCTTGCGGAGGGCTTCCCGGAGGGTATCGTGGAGGAGCTCGGCATTACGGCGTAATTTCAGAACAAGCCTGTAAAATTTCAGGCGCATAAAATTATGCAGGGGCGGATCCAGTATCCGCCCCTTTTTTGGTGCATTTCAAAACCGCGTCCTTAATTTTTCGCATATATCGTCAATCATACACGAAATATATATGCATTACCTACCCTCTAACCCGTAGGGGAGGGTCTTGCCCCTCCCGCACATATTAAATCACAATTCACCCGGTAATCGCGCAGCAAAAAACCGGACGACCGTCCGGAAAATGAAAAATGTGAGCGTTTATGCCGTGAGCGCAACGGATTAAAGGCATAAATGCGGCGAAGCGGTTTAAAGGTGTAAATGCGGCAAGCCCCTCCCCTACAAAAACGACGTGAACAAAACTTTTCCTTTTGTCAGATTCACCATAAGAAAAGCCGCGAACTGCGGATTTTTCTAAGGCAATACCGCACAAAGATTGTGCGTGTATTGCGCAGTCAGATTTTTCGTCAGATTGTACAATGAGGACGACGCAAGGCTGTCGCCTTGCTAGGACGAATTGTGCAAGATGACGGAAAAT